>Ga0209728_1000120_pt1 | contig 72108 bp, 110 predicted proteins | sample RifGroD1_FD_183997 | JGI IMG/M metagenome (GOLD analysis project Ga0209728, IMG submission 183997) | Groundwater microbial communities from Rifle, Colorado, USA - Groundwater D1 (SPAdes) (version 2) | ecosystem: Environmental > Aquatic > Deep subsurface > Groundwater | place: Rifle, Colorado... | reverse complement strand
ATGTAGCCCCATTGCCAAGGCTTTATCCGCTACATACTCCGACCCGTCAAACGTGTCGGCGTTGACCTGCGGCCGATGCGAAAGCACATGCCGCTTAAACAGGGTGAACAGGTCGTCGACCTGGCCCTGGAGGTACTTTTTGTCATCGGCGGAAAGGTCTTTTTCGGACGACCCTACTTGCTTTTTCTCGCCGGATTTGATCTTGGTGACCTTGATCCCAGCATTCTCGTAGGCCTTTTCGTAGGACGTATGGGTAATGACGACCCCAATCGAACCCACGAATGCAGTCTCGGAAGCGTATATCTTCCGAGTCGCCGACCCTACCCAATAGCCCGCGGACAGAAGTCCGCCGGCAACGTAGGTGTCGACCGGCTTGATGGTCTTGATCTTGTCCAAGAGCCCGGACAGTTCCCCCAGCCCATTCACTTGCCCGCCCGGGGTGTCGGCGTCGATGAGGATGCTCTCGACTTCGTCATCCATAACCGCTTCGACGAACTGGGCCCGGAGATCTTCATAGGACATCGCCCCCATCCACCTCGACATCCAGGTCGTTCTTGCTACCAACGGCCCCTTCATCTCGATAATGGCAACCCCGTCGTGGACCTGGTACGGGCGCTCTCTCTTCTCGTCGGCCCCGGCCTGCTGAAGGGAATACGCCGCAAGGGCCTCACTGTCACCCTGCAATTCGAAGATCCGGTTCTCTAGGCTGAGGAGGTCCTGTTCCGAACCCTCGGCTATCAGGCAGATCTTGCGGCGTAAGAGGTGTTTTTTGTCCACGATTATCTCCCCTGCTGCCCGCCGGTGCGCTTGTTCCCGGTCGGGGCGTTGGATTTGGTGTCTTTCTGGCTCTTGGTCGCGGTCACGCCGTCACCGGAGACAGAGGTATTGGAATATGGATTCTCCACCTCAGCCTTCTTCTCGAAGAACCCGGTCCCGGACAGTGGCGTAAACTGTCCTGACGGGAGCTTGCCGGTAAGGTTGATCGAGGCTTCTTCGTCGGAAACAAACCCGAGACTGAGCCGCTCCAGGACCGTGCTTTGTTTCATGGACTCGAATGTGGCCAACTCCGACTTCGGCCGCAGTTCCGGGTCCGCATATTTGAAGTGGCAGTAGACGTCGAACCCGGCAAGACGTGCTGCCAAGGTGAATTTCTTTGAGTAATGGGTGTTCAGTTTCTCTTGAATGCCCTCGACATACCGCAGATAGAGCATTGATTCTGTGGAAGCTACGCTCTGGGACTCGCCCCGACCCAAGACGCTGGGCAGGGTCTTGACGCCGGCGGCGACGTTGGCGTCGATGAGGTTCTTGTAGGCTTCAATGTTCTCGTGAAAGCTGATGTTGCCGGCAGAGTGGTGCTCCACGGTCAGGATGTCGAAGAAGACCAAGGCGTCTTCAGGGTTCAGGCTGTTGAGTTTGTTCTCGAGGTCTGTGATCAGGTTGTCCATGTAGGCCTTGAGCTTGGTCTCGTCGTAACGGACGGCTGCCGGCAGGGACTCTTGAAATTCTTTGGTCTGGATCGTGGCCTTGATCCTGGGCAACGCGGCCTTTCTAAACGCCCGCCGCAGGTCGTTTTTGAATTCCTCATTGGCAAGCACTGGTTGCACGGCCGACGTCATGGGGGATATTGCGTAGGCTTCGTCAAGGTCCTGGTCAAGCGAGGTGTAGAAGAACAACGGCGAATCCAACGACAATTTGTTGTCGGCGCCTCCGGTGTTCAATTGGAGATACGGCACCGCTCTGTTGCCTTTATTCTCGAACTTGAGATCTTTTACGGAGATTGCCCGGATGTGGGAGGCGTCCCGGGACTGGGAGAGGACCAGTTCACTCGACATAGCTCCGTAGGTCACAAGTTGGCGAAGTAAAGACTCGGACGTTGACCTCAGGTCTGTTTGGGTGTGGAATCCGTCATAATCAGGAGGGAGACAGTCAAACCGTGCGGCCAGGGCTTGCATATAGTTGGTGGCGTTGACGTCGACCTTGCCGTCGAAAGTAAACGCAGTGATTTGGTAGACGTCGGTAATGGCGAACCTGAGGAGCGAGTTGATCGCTTGGGACCAATCCGGCGACGCATACGACAACGACTTGATGACGTCGAGTTTGGTCGCGAGGTTGCGGTATTGAGTAAGGTCGACGTTGGTGACATCAGGGGTCGTGTTGTTGATGTCGGCGTTGCTTTTGGTGGTGGCAGAACGTAAATAGGATGGCAGCGCCAGCCCTTTGGTCTTTACTTTCTTAATCGACGTCAGCATCCCGCTGAAGGGGTTCTTGATCGCCACGTCGCAGTCTCTTCACTCCCAGATAGTTGCAGTAAAAGTACTGAACTTCTTCAGTACTTCAATGTACTCTTATCTAAGTGTAGAGGAATGCGGGTAAAAAGTCAAGCGCTGCAGTAACTTTTATTGCAATGTTACCAATGATGTCACACTTGCTTCTGCAATTTTACCTTATGAAGCAGAACTCGAGGCAGGATCGATGCGGTTGAAATGGTATCAATCAGTTTAAACGCGGCGACGCCGTAGTTGATTGCATGGAAAAAGTGATCTGCTCCCTTCTTACTCTTTACCCATCGATATCTCATCTCGGCGTATCTATGGTCCCGGATCCTGCGCATATCAAGGATGTGGTTAAGGACCTGGAGATCATAGGGACCTGATTTGAATTTGAGTTGTTCTGACTGCAGAAGGCCCGCGGTGTAGTCGAAAAAGGGATTTTTGTTGATGGTGATTTGCCTGACCTTGTAATCGGCGACACGGTTGGCAATTTTGTAGGGGTTGTTGTCGCCTTCTTCAGTCTCTTCAGTCTTCAACCAATAGAGTTCCGGCTTGGGCTGGACAGGAACAGTGTATAATGCGGACCAGACTTGCGGGTGGAGCGTGACTAATTTGTTGACCGTGTCCGTGTACGGCTGGCTATCCACGACCAAGGAAGCGACGTGGGCCGCGTTCACGCCGTGGAACACGTCCTGGACCTCTTCCGGGATCAACTCCAACGGAATTATCTCGGGCGAGTGGATGATGATGTGGTTGCTGGGCGTCATCGACAGCCTGATCAAGTGACAGAGCTTGCCCATGTCCAAGCCGATGACGTTGACCGAGTCCTGGGGCACTTCGATGTTCTCAAATCTGAGGAGGCTTCTGTCGATAGAGCTGTCTGAAGCCTTCACCGGCAGCCCCAAGGCCTGGTTCCTGAACTCGTTATTGTCAGAGTAAATGAAGCTGGAGCGGATTAAATCCGGCACCGTGATGAAGCCTGGGGCGTCAAAAGGGCTTAATTTGATACAAATTTTCCGCTCAATCGTTGATTTCTGGGGGGTTTCTATCACAAATTCACGATGTTTCGGGGCCAAACTGGGGATTTTTTGGCACTTTGGGCAGAATAAATAGGCTTCGTCGATGTTGATGTTGCCGTTGGCGTCGATCTCGGACTTTGTGAGAAGCTCCAAGGGCTGATCAAAGCCCGGCAGCCTGATGTTTTCGTAATAGTCAGGAAAGAAATGGTGCCCGCAGTGCTCACACTTGACGACGTTGCGATGGACCTCGGCGTCGTCGCTCTCACCATCAATTCCCAGGCCCTCATAGGTCGGTGTTGATATATAGATCCGCGGTTTGTGGACAGAGTGGGTTTGTCGGGAGCGGAAACCAGTCACGATATCCATTGAGCACCGATCCAGTTCATCAATACAAACAAGCTTGATCGGTCGGTTGATCAGTGAACTGGCGCCTGACTGCTCGCCGGCGCCCAGCGCGTACAAGATTGAGCCGTTTATAAACTGCTTGACCGATGACGAGTCCACTTTCGGGTCCGATAACTCTCGAAGTACTTTACTCGACCGAATAATCTGTGAGATTCGAGTCTTCATTACTTCTTGAGAAAAAGTTTGCGATGGCATGCCCAGGAGTGTGGCGAAGCCCGGTTCGATTCCCATCATCGACAGGATCATCCGGTGAAACACCTCTGAAACACCTAACTGCGAGCACTTGTAGAGCAAGAGGTTGATGTCGGGGTCGGCCTCGATCTTGCTGATAATATAGGGCTGGTACTCGTGGTTGACGTAGGAAAATCGCCTGACGCCAAGGTAGGTGTAGCGGGTGATATATTCGGAAATACTTGTTTTTGTTCTGGAGAGGCCAGCTGAAAGGCGTGTCAGATGCCGGGAGTAAAGATCCAACATTATTAATCAGTGTCCCGGCGTTCCAAGACAGAGAGTCGCCGTTCGTATTCTGCCATAAAATCAGTTATTTGCGTGTCTGACAGAAACTCCGGCAGCAAGTCGATCAGCGTTTGTTCCAGCAACTGCAATCTCGACATATTGATCACTTCCAACTGCGACTTCGTGATCTCTTTCAGGAGATTGTTCAACGCCGTCATTGCCGCCGCTCTTTGCGATAACGGACTCTCGCTATCCTCAGCGGCGTCATCGGCAAGGGCTTTGCATCGGTCGAGCTGGGTGTTGATTTCGGCGTTGATATCGACGTTCATATCGGCATTATATTAGGATTGGACGTTGGCGTCAAGGGGACGTTTCCTCTGACGTTGACGTTGACGTTGACGTAATTTTACATTACATTCTGCAGAAAAAGTTGTCAGGTTTAAGGGGGTGCCTCGTGCGCGTGCCTGGCCGGTGTCCTACGTTGTGGTCGGTATACGTCTTAACGTTATAAGGTTGTACGTCTTAACATTAAGTAATACGTCATCGTTCACGGTGACGTAGACTGTCACATTGACGTTTTTCGTCACAAAATAGTGACGTAGAGTGTCACTTCCCCCCGCTCCGAAAATTAAAAGTACACAAGATCAAGTACTTACGAACTGGCACGTTACTTGCTATGTATAGAGTGAAGGGAAGTCAATTAAAAGTACTTGACGTTCCCTGGTTAATCGAATAAAGTAAAGGTATCAGAAAGAGGATTACCATGACCAGCTCGACCAATCATAAGACACAAGCGGACAAGTGGCGACACTACTTGAACCCGCTTAATGTCCGCGCCTGGTTACGGCCACTCTTAGGTAAGTTCCTTGCGCGTATTGTCGCACAAGGTTATCAATCAATCTATAGTTTAACATTGGGAGCGTGAACAATGAACAACCTGTTATTAACTGCCGTGATGATTGCATCAATGCAACAAGGAATGACATTAACTGGTACGGCAACGGTTCGCCCCTGTCTCCCTCAAGCTGCAACCAACGTGGTGTGCTTGCAGGTCGGCACAGAGGTATGGGGGACCAGTAGCCAACAACACTACGAGATAGGCGACAAGGTAACAGTAACGTTTACCCTGCACCATGTAGAGTCCAATGATGGAGATACCTTCCGAGTGGAAGAAATCTCAATACCGTAACAGCCACCAAACAATCAGACAAAAGGAGAACCACAATGAAAAAGAAAGCAACAGCAACAGATCTGACCACAATCGACTGGTTGAACCACTTCAGCCGCACCGCCGCAAACCTAGTCAACAGAGAGGCCGTGACCGCCAGTAACAAGGCGCTGTCGGTTGAACGTGTCGCCATGGTCCAGGAATACGGAAAGGACCACGCCCGTCTCGTGGATCACCTGTCCCTGTCCATGGCGGTATTCACTGGAACAAAGGCCGCAAAGCAGTCCCTTAAACGGTCTCTTGGCCTTGCCATGGTCAAGGCCACCAATGAGACCTACAGCCTTCACTTCGCCGGGGATAACTGCACGGTCATCGCTTACACGGCACGGGTTGAGCGCGATAAACTGTCCGATGCATGGGACGTCCTTGGGGAGTCCGTGCCGGCTCATACCATTGATGAGATGAAGGCTATCCATGCCAAGGCCGCTGTTGCCCTCCGTGAAGCTACCAAAGAATTGCGAGCAAAGGCTGACAATATCGCCCACACTGAGAAGAAGGACCGGGCGAAGGCTATTCTTTCCCAGAAGGGCCTGGACGTGAACGAGGCTAACATTAACCTGTTGGTTGCGACAATGTAGCAAGTAGTTTTAAACTACCCGGCAGGGGAGCGGGGAGGGTGATTAATCACCCTCCCCGCTTTGCGTTTGGTCTACAGAAAAAGCCGCTGTAGAGCGTACGCAAAGCGGGGAGGGACGCCAGCAAGACGTCGGGCAGGACGTTAAAAATGCCCTAAGAAGGGACGTTTAGATATCCAAAAAGTAGCTTTAAACTACCAAAACGGGGGATAAAATGACCTGGAATTTACTGCAAACAAATTGGCCATTCAAGGATGAGAATATTAAGCAATCCAAACCTACCAAAGAACGATGGTTTGTCGATCATGCCGGGGTAACCACTTTCGAAGGGGATGAGCTGCAATGCAAAGCATATCGACGGCAACATGGAGGTATCGTCCGGCATTACGTTGGCGTTTCTGAAGAGTACCTGGCCCTCAAGAGAGATGAAACGCGGTACCAATGGACAGGTTCCGGTACCAAACAGACAATGCCACCGGACGATTCGCCCGGCGTTATTTGGATGAATGGAGGATGTTATAAACGACGTCGACGTAAAGAGGGGTAAATTTGACTTGTATTCAAAAAAGTAGGTCAGTGAATACCGTGGGCAGGGGGGAGGGCTAAAAATCCAACTGGAGTCAAATTAGACGTACGAATGGGGCTGTTGATGATGGCCTTGACCTTGACCTGCAGAAAGTTTCTCCTGGTTAGGGGAGCTGGAGCCCGCCCCCATGCCATAAAACCGCGATAGCCTACCTAAAACAACGTCCACAAGACGTCCAAATCAGCTCCAGGTCAACTTTCAGGCCTTTAGCCTACCTCAGATACCTTTTTAACCATTTTTTCATCTAAGAGCCAATTTTCACCCACTGTGTCAAAAATGACACACCCACTGTGTCAAGATTGCCACACTCAAAAATAAGTTCTAATAAAACCAGCTATTTCCGACAAACCTGAAAAGAAAAAAATTCACAACTAAATACCTGAAAGAACCTGTTTTTTGTGAAGATAAAAAATACGACTAAAATAACAAACGTTCTTTCAATGAGATAACTTTTGTAACATTCATTTTGTTGTGCTTAGAGTTGGAAATGGCTATCGCGAGGCAAAAAATTCACAAAAAGAATCCTTGAAAATTTCACCTCATGTGAGAAAGCATCCAACCATAGGCGACACCATTTTTCTTGTTATTTTTATTATCTGTGATATACTCAGAGGTATAGAACAACCTTTAACAATCCTGGAGGAAGCACCTATGGGACATCCGAGGCCACCTGTCATCGATCTCTCAGAATCTTACAATTTAAAACGCAAAGGTAGACCACCCAAAGACATCATTGGCCAAAAATTTGGCAAGCTCACTGTTGAAAAATACCTCGGAAAAAGTACCTGGTTGGTTACATGTGAGTGCGGACTTTCAAAACCGTTTCCAGTTCTGAAACATAATTTGACCGCTGGAAAGCCAAAAAGTTGTGGATGCCTATACCACCCAGAGTGGATCCAGAACCAAAAAGAATACGACGAAAACTTCAAACTTGGGATCAAATATAATTTCTGGACTCAGGTCCATCGTCAGGGCAAGAAATTTGTCGGGCGTTGCCTTTGTGGCAAGCAGTTTAAAACTACCACAAACAACCCCCATTCCGTGCTGTCCTGTGGATGCATTTCTCCAGGAAAGCCCTGGCCAAAAGAACTTTTCGGTACGGCAAAATATAGACATGAAATGTTCCACGTCTGGACCAACATAAAAAAGAAAGCAAAACAAGGAAAACTTCCTATTGATAAACTCTGGGCAGAAGATTTTGTCTGGTTCCTGGGTTGGGTCTTTTCAGAACCCAATTACAAAGAGGTGTTTGACCCAGCTTATTTAGGTCAGAAATATGTGATCAGAAAAGACTGCAATCAAGGATTTTCACCAGCAAATTGTCACCTCTCATTGTACCGAGGTAACGCCGGGAGAAGAAAGAAAATCAAAACTCTGACTTGAACCAGAACTTGAATAACGTCAAAATTCTGCACACTGGGACCGCATGGATAAGGAAGAAGCCCTCTTGGAATCATTGAAAATCTGGAAAGAAATGGCCAGCACGGCAGCCCAGGAAAAACCTTCTTGGGCTGCCATTTACTGCAACTCCTGCCCCGCTTGTGAATTTGTCCTGGAACATTATCCCGAAGTTGACCTTGGTTCGAATCAAAAACACTGCGACTGCGACGTCATCTGCCCCATGAGGTCCATATGGGATCCGCCATTCCCACCACGTCAACGTCCCCAACGATACCATTCCAAAGGGTGCTGGGGAAATAAATGGCGGTCCCCGTATTATCGTTATGCCCATGCCAAAACGGATAACGAACGGAAACTCGCCGCGGAAGAAATTATTTCAGGGATCATCCGCATAATTGATAGCTATTGAGGATTAAATATGGAACTAAAAGAAGCTCTGGAATTGAGTCTTAAACTGTGGAATGAGTTGATGATTACCAAACGTCTGACTGTACCTGATTGGGCTGCAGTATATTTTAAAGGTAATCCCGCATGCCATTACGTCTACAGCTTGGGCCGGCCCGTGCACAAGAACCACCTCAACGACTACGTCTGCGGCAAGGTCTGCCCGTTAAAGACAATTTGGACAACGAATAAAGGTTGTATGGGGCCGGGGTCGCCTTATGCATACTGGCGGAAGATTGCCGTGACAACTTCAGACAAAAAATATTACGCACAAGAAATCCGTGACGGAATTCAACGTCTTCTCGACGAATTAGATGAACTGGAGGACCGCTGATGTTTTGCGAACACGACTGGAAACTCATTTCAGAAACCATTACAGAGTCTAAACTTGAACGATTAAAGAAGATCATAGGCATTACTCCAGGAGAAACTATTCCTTATTACTTTCTAGATCAGAAAGTAATCCAAAATTTAACCTGTACAAAATGTGGAAAACTCAAGCATTTTGTAGAGGTAGTCTAAAACTACTTTAAAGGAGATCAAAAAATGACACTCAAAGAAGCTTTGAAAGCATGCGTGGATCTGTGGGCGGAACTCGCCAAAACTGGCAACCAGAGGAAGCCAGCAGGCGCAGACCAATATCTTTTTGGTTGTCCAATGTGCAGTTATGTCAAGGAAAGTTATGGTGAAGTTGGGTATGACCAGGCAGACGTCGCCGTCTGCGCCGACGTCTGCCCCATGAAAGAAGTTTGGGGTAACAGCAACGGCTGCCTGGGAGAGGGATCTCCATATCGAGCTTGGGCCTGGGACCATCTTGATAGAGAGCACTTGAAACTCAAAGCGGCTGAGATCCGCGATGGGGCTCAACGTCTTCTTGACGCCTTGTAATAAACCAAATCAGAAAAAGGAGAACGTCCACATGGGAACTTTAATAAAATTCCCGTCCAAAGAACATCGGGAAGCCAGGGCATTCAGAAGGGCATACAAACCGGAAGATCCCAAAATCAAAACCGAGGAGAAAATCCGGCAAGCCGTTGAATTCAGCAAGAGGAGGCAGCTAAGTCATGAGAATCATTATTAGTTTGGTCTTGGGAGTGTCATTGGCGGTAGTTTTAAACTACCTCGAGCCCGACGTCAACGCCGACGTCAACGTCAACGCCTACGTCTGCGACGACGGAGACGTCAAGTACGTTGCCGGGAACTTTAACTTGGAGGAGGTCTGTAAATGACCAAAGAAGAAACAGTCCCCTGTACTTGGTGTGGAAAGCCAACAACAATGCTCGGGACAAAGCTCTGTGACCGATGCTGGGAACTGGAAACCAGAATTCACCATGACCCCAAGCTCGCTAAACGGATGTTGACTGCGATCCAAAGAAACGAGGCAGAAAAATGCTATGCAAAGGGGGCCCAAATATGAACTGGAATTCAAACGAGAAAGACAGCGTGCTGATCAAAAAGACCGCGGCCCGGGCCGCGGAAATGTTCGAAGGCTATGAGGTCTTCGACTCCATTATGGACGTCACCGCATGCCACATGAACGGTTGCCCGTTGGACCTGGAGAAGCTCCTGAATGCCGACGACTTCAACTTCATCCACGACATCACAGGCATCAACCGCTACCTCGACCATGTTACCGGCGAGTTGGGGAACTGCTTCGTGCCGAGGTTTGCAAAGAAAGAGTAGTTTAAAACTACCCTAAAATCAGTCAGATAAAAAGGAGAATCAAAATGGAAAAGCAACGTCAAGTTTGTGCAGTGCAATACTTCGAGGACAAGAAAAAGCGCCCGGTCAAGGCCGTCACCACGTTTAGACCTGAGGGCCGGCGAGTCGTCGAATTCCAAGTCTTTTCAGTATCCGGAACTGGGAGGAGGGCCAGGGCATGAACCCAATCGAAACCATTGACTACCGAAATCACAAGATCAAGATTTTTCAAGATGAAGACGCCCAGAACCCGATCACTGAAGACGACCAGCCCGCGGGGACGTTGTTCTTCACGTCGACGAGAAGGGATCACAACAGATACTGGCTTAGAGGGGAGGAGCCGGAGTGTGGTATTAACCAGTTTCTGATTCGTTTTGCTAACAACGAAGAATCTGACCACGAATTTGAAAAGATTCACTACTGGCTTCCGATCTACAAGTTTGAACACGGCGGCGTCGCTTACCGGAACGAGCCCTTCAATGACCCCTGGGACTCGGGGCTGGTAGGCATGGTAGCGATTCCGAAATCGACGGCGAAACAGGAATGGGCAAAGGATCCACGGCAGGGAGCTTTGAACTACTTGGAGTCCCTTACCGAGCAGTTCTCCGCCTGGGCCAACGGTGACTGCTACGGCTACGTCGCTGAAGACGTCGACGGCGAGGATATTGATTCCTGCTGGGGCTACGTCGGTGACATGGACTATGTCATTTCCGAAGCCAAGAGTGCCGTTGATTATCACGTCGAACACGCTGATCCTCACGAGCTTAAGGTCAAAGAGTGGCGCCGGCAAGTTGCGGCTAAATTGACGCTGGCGGGGTTTGGAGAATGGTTAAAACTGACAATCTGAGGGAGGTCTGAAATGGGCGACTTGACAAAGACAGAGATTTTGACAGCTCTCAACGCTCTCAATTGCTATGAGAAAGAGGTCGAGAAGAGGGCATTCAATAAGACTCATTCTCGTCGTGATCGAGAGACAATAACTGAAATTCAGGATCTGAGAAGAAAACTCTCTGACGATTATGTTCTGGGTAAGCAACCTGAGAAGGATAAATCATGAACAAATCCAATGTATTAAGGCTGTCCCTGTGGCAAACGTCAGACGGCCGGCAATTCCAATTCAAAGAGGCTGCTGATCAGCACCAGGCCGTGCTCGATTTCGACGGCTGGTACGCCGACCATCAAATTAAGGGCGCCAAAGGGGTGGCAGAGGTGCTTCTTTGGCTCAGGAACAACGCCGGGGACCTGGACAAGGTCTTGCAGGCCTTTTTGAAAGCGAGGAAGGTATGAAGCTCTACCGACGTCAGCATGAAAACAAAATCCAGCTCGCGGTCAGGATCCTGGCCCAGTGGTATGACCGGCCGCAGCTTTGGATGAGTGAGCGGTGGATCGAAGCCGGCGCCGTGATGGTTGCCGTGATGAATGCAAGGAGGGCAAGGTATGAAACCAATTCCGACTGACAGACTCATCAAAATGCTGCGCTCTTGTGCTCGGCAGATGAAAAAGCCTTATGAAGAGCGTCATGAAGACTTCGAAGAAGACGCCGTTGCCTGGGCAATGGTTGAAGCTGCAAATCGACTCAGGAAATATCTCAACAAAGAAAAGAAGGTGACCAATGACCACCGTCAAAGATCTCAGCAACACTGAAAAGGTCGCACATACTCTGGTCAATAACCTGATGTTCGATCTGTATATGAAGGGCCTGCCTATAGCCTCTGGAATGTACCTCAAACAGGATCTGCATGCGACGGTTGCCCAATTTTTTGAGGCAGAGAAGAAAAGAAGAAACTGAAAAGTAGTCTAAAACTACCAGAAAAAGGAGGCAACAGTATGAAATACACAGTAATTTTACAACGTCCTGATTACGTCACGGACGACTTCGGATTCGACATCTATACCGCTTTCGTGGATGAAGCCAACATCAACTTCGCTGTAGCGGCGGCAAGAGACGAAGTTCGGAAGGTTGATGACTTTGAAGGCGACTCGAAAGACTACGCGGTCCTGATCATTTTCAAAGGCCACATCATGGCCGAACCTTATCCGTATGACGTGGGGTGACAACATGAACAATCTCACAAAGGCTTGCCAGGAATCCGGAGGGACCTTGATTGTAATCAAAAGCAGAAGGCTTATCCCGGGGCAAAACGGGGGTTGTGGTGCGCCGACCAACGTCGAGGGTACCAACGGGGGCAAAATGCCCTGCGGCTCATTCCTGACCAAGCTGGACGGTACGAAGGCACCATATTATTGCTGCCTCTGTAAACCGGCATGGAGGAATCATCCATGAAGTCCCCAACAGAATCTGAAAAGGAAATTTTGAGGGAGGCCAAGGCCTACTTCGGGCGCCACTGGCGGGCGGACGTCCACGAAGCGTGGTTGAACGGGAATTACAGGGGGTTCCCAAAGGACTATGCGTTGCAGCGGATGCGCAACAACCCGGACCGGGAGTGGGTCTTGGAGAGGGTCAAAATTTAAACTCAGAAAGAGGAGGATTTTAGAATGGGGTATGAGTTGGAGAAATCACCGGATCGGGTGTATAAAATTTGGATTCATGTCGAATGCATTGATGAAGTTCGGGATATTTACGAAGACATCGGGATACCCATCCTTTACGGGGAGTACCCTACGGAAGAGGAGGCGATAGCCGCGGCGGAGGTCTTGGCCGGAAACGGGCAGCAAATCTTAGAGTAAAGGAGGACCAAAATGACGAAGACGCAGACAGCAAAATATCAGCCGGCGAGTGAACTTCGCTGGGCGTTGGAGGCCCTCAAAGGGCAGAAATTCACTTTGGATTGCGGTCATCATGTGACCTTCAACCAATCCTTAGGCAACAACCTCATCATTCATAACGGCAAGAGGCTCCAAATCATTTGCACGGAGTGTGGGTATTAAAATTTAAAACAGGAGGATCAAAATGATCACGTTAACACCAGCATATCAACGGGATTACAAGTCAAAGGCTGCGGTTCAGAAGGACTGGGATCTGAATAAAGATTTCATCATCACTGACATGTCCCATCGATATGTAGGCAAATATGCCAACAAAGCGGACTTGGCCAACGAATGCGCCGAGGTCCTGATCCGGTACGACGGCTTGCGCAAGATCGCAAAATTCAAAACAGGAGGATCAAAATGAAAATCGAGAAAATTATAGACGCCGACGGCAAGGTAGAGGTCAAGGTCGACGGCGAGAGTATCAATGCGGAGACGACCCGGAAGCTGACCGGCTGTCAGTGTGGGAACCTCTTTATTAATAATTACCAAGATAATTTCGTCTGGGGAGAGTTCTCAACTGTGATCCATTTCGGGCACTACCTTTCCTTTACTCCCCCGGTGGAAGAGATCGCAAAAGAGATCAGTTCCAGGGTCAACAAGGTCCGGGAATGGGTGAATTCCTGTAAGGCTACCGCTGGCAGCGTTGAGATTAAGGAACTCATCGACCTTGTCGCCGACCTCCACAATGCCGGCAGGATTTATTATCGGGCAACGAACGGTACAATCAAAAAATTGGAGTAATCAAATGAAAACTATTGTGATTATCAGTCTGCTTTTTCTGACCAGTTGCGTCAGTATGAACACGTCGATGGTCAACCCAAGAACCAATGATATGCAACCCTGCCATGCCTGGGGTTTTGGCTGGCTTGGAGCGCCACTGGCGCTGGCAGCCCACAGCAATTGTGTGAGTAATCTCAAAAAAGCCGGGTATGTGCCGGCTGAAGAAGCCAGGCTCCGGAGGTGACATCGTGGTCGGCATCTGCAGCCGTTGCTTGGAGCCTTGTGAGGTCGTTGTCGTCGACTTCGGCGTCGGGCCCTACGAATTTTGGGGCGCGACGGGATTTGATTCTAGACCTGAAGCAGTCTCCAATTGCTGTGAGGCTCCCGCCGTTGATGGGATGGGGTATCCAATAACAATTTCAGATTTAGATAATGAGTGAAATATTCTTGACTTCTTACTTAATAGGTGATACTTTATGAGTATGATAACTGAGGATTTAAAATTGACTTGCAAGAGGTGTGGACACAGGTGGTTTCCCCGGAAACTGGATGTCCGCATCTGTCCAAAATGCAAGAGTGCCTACTGGGACAAGGAGCGGAAGCGTGATTCAAGTACAACTCAAACTCAGGCCAAACGTAAAGCTTGAAAAAAGACTTGACGAATGGCTCTGGCACTTGACCGGGGTCTATAACTGGGCAGTGCGAAAGATCCAACTAGATGCTGATGATAAGATTTATCATTCACCCATGAATTTCCAGAATCTTTTGGCAGGCCATGCCAAAAAAGTTGGGGTTCCAGGGCATTGTATTCAGGGGGTGCTTTCCACTGTTCATGCAGCTTGGCAGCGGTGTTTCAGAAAACAGGGCGGCAGACCTAAACTCAAAGGACAGAGAAACAAGCTGGTGTCGATCCCTTTTCCTGATCCAATCCGATGCCCGGAGGGCAGCCACGTCAAGTTGCCGGTACTGGGCTTGGTCCGGTTCCACAAACAGTTCTTGCCCGAAGGGCGGATCAAATGTGGGCGACTCATAAAAAGGGCAAGCGGGTGGCATTTGTGTCTTTTTATTGATGCTGCCCCGAAAGAAATTGAGCGGGTTGGTTTTGGAAAAATCGGGATTGACCCCGGGTTTAAAAGCCTCTTGACATTCTCAACAGGGGAGAAAGTTGAGCACCCCAGAGAACTGGAAGCTTCAGCAAAACGACTGGCACAAGCGCAGCGGGGGAAGGATAAGAAACTCGTGGCAAGAATCCATGAACGAATTGCCAATCAACGGAAAGACCGGAATCACAAACTTTCCAGGAAACTTGTTGCTGAAAATACTGTGATCCGTTTCAGCAAAGATAACATTAAAGGGATTGCTAAGAAATTTGGAAAAAGCGTGACAAGTTCAGGTCACGGGCAGCTTCGTGCAATGCTTGCTTACAAGAGTAGCCATATCGGCGGTACGCAGTATGACGAGCCTGCTAGCAAAAATTCCACCAGGATCTGTTCAAATTGTGGGTGCCTGTCAGGACCTACAGGTTGGGCAGGACTGTCGGTAAGAAATTGGGTATGTCAAGAGTGTGGATCTCTGCATGATCGTGATCAGAATGCTGCGATCAACGTACTCAATTTTGGGGCTGGGACGGCCCTCGAAAGAGGCTTGTGTCAAATATGAGTCTCGTCCGGAATCCCCAAGGTTGCTGGTGGGGAGGTTCAAGCTTGGAACGATTATACGGACGGGTTGTGTAAGGACGGTGAGATCAGCGAGTGGGCCTATGAAAATTGGGACAATCCGTATTAAAATCAGAAACTTAGAGGAGGTCAGCGATGCACACAATGAAAGCAAAATTCACAGCCAAAGAACTTCATAATGTGAAGCCTGGTTACGACAAGAAAGAGGTCGTGGCCTCGTTCAACGCCGTGGTCTGTAAAGACGGCGAGATCCACAACCCGGTGTCAGCCACTTGTTATATGGGTCGGAGTTTAAATTCAAGTACGGTCTACTGCAACGTCTGGATCCACGGCAAGGTCAAGGATGACTGGTTGTCGTTGTCAGGGTCGGGCCAGGCTGGTGGCTACGGGTACCACAGAGTCAGTGCGGCAGTCGGAATGGCTCTGAGGTCGGCCGGCGTGGAGCTGTACGGTACTCCTTACACCAACGGTGAGGAGAAAAAGGTCAACATGAACAAGAAGTGCAGTATCCATGGCGTCGGGGATTCCGCGGTGGAAGCTGCGTTCAAGGCCATTTGCCGGGCGATGGGTTATCGCGGGAAAGTGAAAATAATCAGGTAAAATCAACAACATAAAGGAGATCAGCTATGTGGGCAAAACCGACGAAAAAAGATTTGAAATCGATTCCGGCGCTGTACTCGACCGAGGGCGTCAAAACCGGAGACAAGATCGTCCACGGCCACTTCTTCGTGGGATATGAAAACGAGCTTGGGCTGTATCACAGGGTCCAGGACCTTGAGAACAAGAACCGTTTCCTGCAGGAGTCCGTGACTCGGCTGCAGGAGGCATGTTCGCAATACGAAACGGACCTGGACGAGGCCCGGAACCTGGCCGAGATCTACAAGGAGGAGCGGGACGAGTCCCTAGCTATTACTGAATTTAATCTGGAGCAGGCCCGGCAGGAAGCCCGGGATCTTCGGTCGGAAGTTTCTCGGTTGAGGGATTCACGGAAACGAATGGCGAAGATGATCTTTGACCTCAAAAAGATTATTTCTGCGCAGGAATACCGGGACAAGATCCAAGTTGCTACCGGGCCCGAGGGTGTCGTCTCCGTTGACGTCAACGGCGACGTTGTTATCAAGATTAACTTTAAATAGGAGGTCTGATGAACCAAAAATTCACAGTCGTCTTGATGCACAGGGTTAAGGGGCCGTTGACGTTCTGCGTCCAGGCCCAGTCCCCGAAGGAAGCGGCTAAACAAGCAATTGACAAGATCACCGGGGATAAGGACCTGGTCGACACTGTCGCAGGGGTCTTTATTGGCTGGCATATCAACAAATTTTTTGGGGAGGTTTGAGATGTTTAAAATTGATAAAGGGGTCACTAAACCTGAGAGAGGTCGGGGACGTGGCCGACCTGATAAGTACCCTTGGAAAGCAATGAAGATTGGTGACTCGTTTTTTGTACCCACAGGCGAGGAGTTCAAAGGCATTAGAGGGGCAACCGCGGCGGCTACCAAGAGGCATGCTCCGAAAAGATTCAGTTCCCGTAAAGTAGATGGTGGCATCCGGGTCTGGCGAGATAAATGAAGGAGGTGTGACGTGGGAGAATTTGTTTCTGAGCAGGACCTGATCACCGAGTATGGGAATTGGGGAGAGCATCCGCAGTTTCCGCTTTGTGACTGGCAGTACGAGGTGAATAACAATGATACTCGGGCCGGCTATTGGCACTGGGTGTCGAACATGATCATGAATTCTGAGGGGTCTGAGTGGTATCGGAATTATTATCGGTGCCCGAAGTGTGTCACTGAATGGGAGGGTGAGTGGGATTGCATGTGCAATGACAGGTGCCCTCGGTGTGGTGCTGAGATTGAACCTTATTCAAGTGAAGAGATAGACAGAAACAGTTGACAAGAAGGTAACAAGACAGTAACATCAACGTAGAAAGTAAATCACTATTAACAGGAGAATCACTATGAACAGATGCTTTGCCGATTTGGCCAGAATCAAAGTCGAGATCAAGAAACTGGAAGAGCAAGCTGCCACGGCCCAGGCCAAGTGCATCAAGGATCACGGCACTCCGGGCAAGGTCGAGACCAAGTACGGGACCCTCATCTTCAACGAGCGCGAGAACTGGAAAGTCGTCGACAAGAACGCCGTCGTCGACGAGATGGGCAAGGATGAATTCATCGCCCGGGCGACGATTGCCTTCGGCAAGATCAAGGAGTTCGGCGGTGCGGCTTTGGTCACGGCTCTGGAATCGAAAGGCGCCGTGGAGCTGTCCGGTGTTTCCCAGTACTACAGCTTGAGGGAACCCAAGAAATAGCTGAAACGTGTGGGGCGGTGGCGTAATGGTAGCCGCGTTCGTGGCAGGGGGATGACTGCAGATCAAAATCCACGTTAAACCCTCTACGCAGGTTCGAATCCTGCTCGCCCCACCAATAACGTCAACGTCAAAAGGAGAATCAGACAGTGATAATTGATATCAAAGTAGACATCGATTGGCTTCGTGAAGATGGCAGTATTGACGATACAATCCGTGAAGCCGTTGTTTCCGGAGTGATCAACACAGTGAAGAAAGACGTCGCTGCTCAGATCGAAACCCGGGCTGCTGAAGAGATCAATCAGCGGGTTGACGTCTTGATTGACAGCTTGTGGACGGATTTTATGGAGAAGCGCGTGACGATTACTGACAAGTACGGTGACCCGGTGGAATCCCACGACACGATCAAGGACATGCTCAAGGCCAGGTTGGACCGATTTCTGAACGAGCGTGTTGACTCTTCCGGTAAGGTCGTCAAGACTACCCCCTGCCCCTATAACGCCAAGCCCAAGCTGGATTGGCTTATTGACTCCCGCATCGAGGCCTATACAAAAGACTTTGTTCAAAAAACGCAGGCTGACTTTGACGTGAGACTCAAGGGGGCACTCAATGAGAAACTGAAGGCGAGCCTGTCAGCATCGATGTTGAAGAACATTGACCTCGGAAAGCTGATCCAGGAAAAATAGCAACATCAAACAGGAGGTCCAGAACATGATCGAGATCAAGGAAGAAGGCCCCCCGAAGGCCCCAAGACAGCAGATTGTTATCGACGGCGACGTCGTCGGCGAGGTCTGGCGGATGTCTCTCGGGTACCAGTGTCAGTTGGTGCCCAAGAACTTGCGGTTGAGCGCGATGTCGCTGAACGGGGTGGGGAACACGCCGATGACTGCAATAATCAAGGCAGTAATCAACGCGAGGGAGAATGCTCGGCTGCTGAATGCCGCGGCGGACTTCGTGGAAAAAGCAGTGGAGGAACACCGTCATGCTAACCTTTGAAAAAATCCCTGGCGACAAAGCGATGTCGCATCACGCCGTGCTCGTTAACGGCGAGTACGTCGGGTTGATTTGGGTGGCGAAAGGCGCCTTCCAGTGCCGGCTTAATCCGCCGCTCTTGGCCTACTTGGGGCTGTCGATCTCTGGCGTCGGCAGAACTCGGGAAGACGCCGTCAGAGAGGCTGTCACGAAGGCCTTCACTCGGGGCAGGGCCTTGACCAAGTTTGCTGCCAGCCTTGACGCCAAGCTTGAGAGTACGCTGCTGTGAAGATCCTCGAGATGGCCCTGGGGATGAAGCGCTCCGTGCGCCTCAAACCCTACGTTATTATCGGCCCTGAATTCTGGATGAAGGTCGAGGTCGTGCCCGACGAAGACGTCGACCTTGTCCTGGCTGAGTTGAAGGCTGACGTGATTGCGACGCTGGATGATCTTGAGGCGGAGGAAGCAGCAAAACTGGGGTTCTCTTGGAATCCCGAAACAGAATGTTATGAGGAGAACCAGAAATGAAATTGGAGTGGGAACAGATTGACGACTATCATCAGAGAGCCCGGGTGCCCGGGGGCTGGCTTGTCAAAGCCTACGAGGAAGTAGTCCACAACATGATGGAGTCAGGCAGAGGCATGGAGAGTGGCTATGATATCCGAGTTGCTATGTGCTTTGTTCCAGACTCATGCCATCAGTGGAGGTTGGAAGAATGAGGCTGCACATCTCAAAAGGAAACATGAAGTTGGGCAAGATCCCGAACATCAGCCTGCCACCGGTGACGACCTGCCGGCCGAGGGTGCCCTGCGCCAAGCAGTGCTACGCGCAGAAGGCGATGAGGCTGTATCCGCAGACCAGGAAGGCCTGGACGGAGAACTTGGATTTTTTGGAACTCTCTGGTGAGGCAGAGTTCTTTACCCAAGTGAGTGAGTGGCTGGCGGAAAACAAACCCACCCATTTTCGGTGGCATGTCAGCGGGGATACGCCGAGCACTCTTTACGCTGTCTTGGTTTATCAGATCGCCAAGATTTTCCCCGACGTCAAGTTCATGATGTTCACAAAACGTTGGGATCTACTTCCGGATCAGCCGCCGCCGGAGAATCTGGCGGTCATCTTGTCGATGTGGCCCGGGCTCCGGAACCCAAAAGGGTTTGAGGATTTTCCCAGAGCTTGGCTGTCGAGCGACAAGCGGAAACCGAATTTTTACTTCAAATGCCCGGGCCGGTGTGACGAGTGCTACAAATGTTGGGATATCGTTGACCTTGGTTATGACGTCGTTTTTGATTTACATTAAAATTCAAGAGGAGAACCAGTATGACAGAAAAAGTTGCATAAATTCAGTTGCTTCTTGTTGACGGCTACGTCAGCGTTATCGCCGAGGTCGTGTATTACGACGAGGACTACATCATGATCAAGAACGCTGCCCGGGTGGTGCCACAACAGAATCAGAATGGGCAATTGATGGCGGCGTTGATTCCGTTCATCTTTGGCGCCAAGAAAGATGAGTGGGTTAAGTTTCCCAGGAATAAACTGGTCACAGGCCCGGTTCCTCCGGAGGACTTCTTGGTCAAGGATTACAAGAGAGCCTATGGCTGGCCTGACGTCGAGGTCGTCAAGGACCTTCCGCCTCACCTGAAACGAAGTAAATAGGAGAAACAGCATGATTTTTGCGACAGCCCAACCACTTGAGGACTACGACGCGACCGTCAACGGGGTCAAGGTCGGGATCTACAGCACATACTTCAGCAGGTCCCCTGTGTTATTCAACCTTATTACCCGGGCGTGTCTGGTGCCATTCCAGTTTGAACCTGGGGCCGATGGCAAGTCGAGGTTCTTCACGATCGACAAAGATCATCTGTACGAAAAGACGCTGACGCAGACGGTTGGCGGCAGGACCGTGGATAGGCTCTGCTCGGAGTTGAGCCCGATCCAGATGCTGGAGTTTTTTCGGAGTCACCCTGAAGACCTTCCGGGACTCGGAATCACAGAATATTGGTACGGCGACGTCGACCTTGTCCTTGACGTTGTCCTGGCGCGGACGTTGCAGTGGAAAAAATATCAGCGTGGATCTCTATCCAGAGAAGGTAACGTGATCCAAGGCAGGTTCGGATCGCTGTTGGAGCAGGGTGAGGAATCGTTCCTGCTCAAGATGAATCCGTATCATAAGGATTTCAAGGATCCTGCGGAGGTGGGGGGATGACGAAGTATTTGTGGCTGACTATACTTCTGCTGCCCGCCGGCTGTTGTGGCCCGCCTGGGACGCTCACATATGAGACTGAACTCTGTTACATGCTGAGAGGTGAGTGGGAAAATTTCCACAGCGTGACCGCGGACCGGTCTACGGTCGACATCAAGGACACCGCGGGCAGGACGCTCAAAACCTATTATATTAACCGTTGGCCTAACGGCAACGTTGACGTCGAAGTTTACGACAGGAGAATCAAATGACAAAGTTTTTGGAACGAAACGAAATCAGTAACTATTACGCGGAGCAGATGAGCTTCGATGAGCAACGCCGTTTCGAGCAGTTTGGCGATCTCTCGATAGTCAGAGTGTTCCACGGCAAGCTCTTGGTCGTGTACAACGTCCTCTCCGGGAGCAAGGTCCCCAACATCCTGACGAACCTCAGGGTCACCGGTATCGACATCGTCAATAAGGACGTGGTCCTGGACTTTCTGGACTTGAAGACCGGCAAGACGTGCCAGGTTTCTTATATTCCTGAGCAGCTTTGCGGTTACGATGTTTTCGCGATGGTGCCCAGCGAATGTATGGTCACCAAGATCCTCAAGGAGAGTGACGCCGGCCACGTCCTTGACGTCGGCCTGTCTGCCGGCCTGCTGCTCAGGCATCGGTCGAAGCCGGCGTTCAAAAATACAGGTTATGTTTACTGCCTGGGCTTGGCTGATTTTCACCAGATGTTTGGTGACGATGCTACCCGGGCGTTTGAGAAACTTGAGGCCCACGTCCGGGAGGGGGAGGAATGAGCAGGACTAACTGGTTTTATGTCGTTGGGTCGCTTTGGGTGGTGATAATATTTGCTACGGTCGTTTGGCTAGCTTATTCCAGCTGTGAGCGGCAGGGCGGAACACTCGTCCGGGGCCTCTTTTGGTTTGAGTGTGTGGATAAACAAAAATTGCAGGAGATCAAAAAATGAAATCACAGAAGCTTACAAACAGTATGAAGGACACAATCGTTGAAAGAATTTTGGCCAAAGTATTTGGTGAACGTCTGGAGGAACTGAAGAAACAAAAGATGGCACTGGCTGACGCCTGTTATGCTTTCCGTTACACCAAGAAAGAGCTTGGTATGATCCAAGAATTGCAGTTGCAGACAAACAACCGGGCTTTCTCAAATAAGGAGGCTATCTATATGTATTTTGGTGGGAGGCATGCCAGCCTGGCCATGAGTGTGCCTCGACTGTTCTTGTATAAGGACATGGAATCAAAAACAAAGCTGGCTGCTGATCATAAACTCACGGTACAGTGGGATGCCCAGCAGAACAGAGAATATGATCTACTAGCCGAGAAAAACAAACTGGCCAAGGAGGTTAGGGCGCTCTTGAACTCGGTGAATACAACAAAGCAGCTTCTGGAGGCCTGGCCTGAGAGTGAAATCTTTCTTAAAGGTCTGTTAGAAACTTCGGGGCAGCTGCTGCCGATGGTGCAGGTGAAGACACTGAATGAAGTAATCTTTAAGTGATTTGATATGGACATCATCAACACGGTGAGGTCGTTATTCCCTTCACGTTATGAACCATACCCCTTCCAACGTCAGGTTATTTTCGACGCCAGCAAGGACCTGATGTCGCTCTTGAAGATGGACGTTGGGACCGGGAAGACAATCGTGTCGTGGTTCTTGGCCTTGGGCTCGACGATCAACACTGACGTCTGCCAGATCCTGATCTTGTGCCCGCCGACACTGATCAGGCAATGGTATGAGTTTATTCAAGAGTTCGACGGGATCCCCTCGGTCTGTGCCTATCAAGGCAGCCCGGGGGAGCGGGCCAAGATGGACTTGACCGAGTCGGTTATTATAATGGGATACCAGATATTTCTCAAGGACTTTGATAAGATCTATCATCAGGTCAAGGACCGTAAAGTGTTTGTGATCTGTGACGAGGTCAGTCTCCGGAGCCCAAAGTCTCAGACGTATAAGAGATTGCGGCAGCTTCTTTACAACGTGGAAACGGTCAAGCAATTGAACGCCCTCGGGCCGCTTGATATTGACCCTGTGAAACCGTTCACGCTGTTGAACGCGACACCGGTGTCGAATCCGGCGCAGGCGTATGGCTACATCAAGACGTTGACGCCGATCGTCTACAAGACTGAGGAGCAGTTCAACCGTCTTCACGTGCTGAAGTTCGACCAGTACAAGAAGCCTAAGGCATTTAAGAACCTTGACCTGCTGGAAGAGAACTTCAAGTTGCGGAGGTTCGACGCCAACGCCGACGAGTTGCTGGACATCCCGGCAATCACCTACATCCCGATCAAGTATGACCTGGACCCCAAGCATCTGCGGCTGTACAACAAGATGACCAAGACCGCGGTCTCCGAGTTCCCGGCCTATGCCGCCAGGAACGGGAAGGAAATTGATTCGCTGTTTACCCGGCTGCAGCAGATGGTGACGAACCCTGAAATGTTCGGCGCCGAGTTTCCGCCGATGTACTTGGAGATGCTTGATGAACGTCTTGAGGAACTTGGGGCTGAGGAGAAGATCATCATCTACGCCCACTTTGTTGATACGAACAGGAGGATTCTCAAGCACCTGGGCAAGACCGCGGTTGGGCTCTGGAGCGATTTCTCGCAAGTGCAAAAGAACAAGAGCGAGGACGCTTTTAAGGCCGACGTCAACAGAATGGTCGCGCACTGCAAGTCGGGGGGGATCGGGTTGAACTTACAGCATGCCCGGCACGAGATCTTTGTCGAGATCCCGCCCGATCCGCCGACGTTTAAACAGGCAGTAGGGCGGGTTCACCGGAGTGGCCAGGCCAGGAACCAGTTCGTGACCATATTCCTGGCCGCCGGCACGATCCAGGAAAGGATCTACTACAATCTGATTGTCAAGGACAAAGTTCTGTCCGAGGTCATCGGCGACAAGAAGTCGTTGCAGGATTTTCTCTTGTAATAGAAATGTTATTTGTGTTACAATCTATAAAAAGGAGGCTCAGAGAGTGAAAACAATTTCGATGTATTTGAAGAGGCGTGAAAATAACTATGCCCGTGGCGGTTTCGAGTGGGTGTTGATGGGGAAGATTGGTGGGGAACCCTCTGACTGGTGTATGAAAAGCTATGGCTTCAACAAGCCAACGCCGGCCCAGATTGATACTGATATGAATCTTATTATTCAAACTGCTACAAGAATAACAGGAATAAGCTTACAATTCACGAAGTTCGAGTCGTGATGAGGGAACCCAAATGAACTGCTCATGTGCTGCTATCGGCTGTATGGAAGAGTCAGAGGACTGCCACTGGGGCGTCAGACATATCAAACGCGCCGGCAAGGACTACAAGTGCTTCGAGTGTGGGTCTGCGATTGAGAAAGGTTCGGGTTATGCTTTGCACGTTGTTTTCGGCGGCGGTACCGCTCAGAATTATAAGGTCTGCCCGGTTTGTCAGGATCTTATTGAACACTTCTTTCCTAACGGGTGGTGGTTTGGGGCTGTTCTGGACAATTTGAGAGACTACCTTGATGAATCTTGGGCCTATGATCTGCCCAGCGATTGCATCAGCCAATTGACTCCGGCGGCCCGGGCTCGGGTGTGTGATTTTCTTCAGAGGTATCAGGACGACCAATGAAGTGGTGGCTGAAGTTCCTGTCTATCTGTGGCGTGTTCGGCTTGGGGACGTGGTTCGGGTTGATACTGACGACGAATCACTATGAAAGAATCTTGGCAGAGGAGAAAACCTTGCACTCCCAGATCTGCCAGACAAAGGTGGAAGATGTTTTGAGCCAAATTAGTCTGAAATTCTGTGCGGCTTGGAACGTCTCTGTGCCGCCGTATGACGAGAGTGTTGCCCAGTTTATTGAGGAGGAAAAATAGTGAAAGATTTTAAAGAGACCTTAACCGGATTTTCAAGCTGGTTGCAGACAGCGAGGTTGTTACGGAGGAACAAGCGGACGGAGTATCTGTCGTCCGGGCCGGTAGTCGAACGAAAAAATACCCAACTGCTGCTCGGCGCCTTGCTGGAATTTGCCAGAGCGCACAAGATATCGTATGATGCCACTATGCAGTTCCTTCAGGACCGCAACGTCGACGTCAACGTCGGGCCCGACTTTCAGTGGGAAGCAAAATGTTTGCAGGGTCCAAGAGTGGTTGAATTTGTGGAGATTGAGGAGGTGGCAGGATGAGTGACGAGGATCTGCGTGTCGCCAGGATCCGCTGCGCCGGCTGCGGGAAGTGGATCAAGGCTGTTGACGAGGACCTTGACACCTTGTGTGCCGATTGTCTGCAGCAAATTTCAGAGCAACCTCAAAGCTTTACGGAGAACGATTGAAATGTCTGGGTTTGAAAAAAGTACAAGGGTGACGTCGTCAGTGTCGTTGCACCGGGAACTCTATAAACAGGTGCGCGAATTGGCAGATGCGGAAGACAGAACGATCTCGAGCATGATTGCGACCTTGGTCAAGCTCGGGATCCGTGCCCGGGAAGAGAACAGAGCCAGCAAGGTGAGGGTGGGGGCGTGAACCTCGACAAGCTCCTGGCGCAGGAGCCGTTCAACAAGTGGCTCCAGAAGTTCATCAAGGAGTATGCTTTGCATAGTCACAACGCCCTGATCCAGCCCATTGGCAGTAACGGATTTCGGACGGATGTCGAGATCACTGAGATGTTCATGGGGCTGATGTTGAAGGAGCGGCCGGGCGCGGTCTTGGCCCAGGAAGACCTCATCAATATCTTTTACGCCTGGTACGAGTGCAACTCAACGTACCACGCCAGCTATGCCCCGCCGAAAGTGGTTCTCGTCCAGCAGTTGCAGAAGCGTTACGAGATGGTGAGGTCGAAGGGACGTTGGTGTTTTGAGGGCGTCGAGCTCACGGTTAACACCCTGGAAGAGGCCAATCAATTGATCGAGGAAAACCGTAATAATCTGGAATTCAGACTGCCTAATTTCCGGCCGGAGTTCTCCGTCGAAGAAGAACGTCGACGTCAAGAACTTGGGGACCTCGAGAGGTTGATGCTGACGAGAGATATCAAGGAGATTGGGGATGACGAACAATAGAATGGGAGATCAATAATGAAACTTGATTTGTTTGATGCTTTGCAGCTGCTGCAGGATAACTTCGGTGACGACTGCAGAATGACCGTGGGTATCTTTCGTGGTGAGGTCCAGATCCAATTGCTCAAAGGGATCTACGGCTCTACGATTGTTTTTTCTACTGAGGAACTCGTTCATACTGACGAGATCTACGCAATGATGAGATTTCAGACTGCTATTGATAGACTGAACGAGGTTATGGAAGAGCGTGAAAAATAGTAATCTGTAGCTTAGGGGGATAATTATGTATTTACACACACCAGTTATTACAGGGGGCTTTATAACTTTAGCTTTTGATGTCGGCGGTTGCCCATTGTGTAATAAACCTATGATTGAAGTTCCAGAAGCATCATTAAAAAGATGTGAATCTATAGTTGGTTCTGGAGTTTTTAATAATTCTGGAGGAAACACAATAGCAGCCCAATGTGAGAGGGCTGGTGTAGTTATTGAATCAACATCGACTGACTCCAAAGGTCGGCGTATTTGTAATACATGTGCTAAGGCAGGAAGAAGCACATTCTTCTGTGTTGCGTGTAACCAAGAACGGCCTACATCAGAAATTGAGACAAGTTTTGGAGATCCTCCGGATCGTCTTTGTGAAAAATGTTATGAAACGTTACCAGCTAAGGAGTGGGATGCAATAGTGGATGAACTCAGTAAGAGTCATCGGTATGATTATATGTAAAATTTAAAAAGTGATAACCACATGGCAAACAATAACACAGACTTGATTCCGTTTGACAAGGACCTCCCGGCAGAGATAGAAACGTCTTCAGACAGGTTGGACGAGATCAACCGGCAATGTAAAGATGAGTTCATCTCCACCAAGGACCCCAAGACGAAGGAACGTGCAATCAGGATGTTCTTGACGACCCACATGGTGATGTCAGCCGACGAGGGGGCCTCTGAGGAGGCCTTGGTCCGGAACTTTCTCCTGTCAAAGCCCGGGTTGATGGCTGTCTTGCAGGATAAAGAGGTCATGCGCCGGGTCTATGATGCCTTTGAGCACCACATCGCCCTTCATAATGCGCACCACCTGCTGCTGTCTCCAGAGGGATTTGTCGCTCAGCTGCGCCGTATCGCCCAGAAAGCGAACAAAGCATTGGCTAAGTACTCGGGGAAACCCAGCTATTTAAAAAATCAGAAATAGCTGTTGACTTTATGGTATCAATTCCCCTAGAATAAATCATCTCGCTCCATAAATCTCTTCAAAAGGTGGCCACCCGTGAGACTTTCCGAGTATCTGCAATCGCAGGATATTTCTAAATCAGAGTTCGGACGGAAGCTCGGGAAATCCCGGGTGACTGTCTTTCGTTGGTGTAACCTAACCCGAGTTCCTGAAGTTCCTGTACTGATTGAGATCAAGAAGGCTACCGGCGGTGCCGTGGGCAATTTTGAAGACTGGGTTAAGGAGACCGGGGAATGTCAGGTGCAATAAGTTTTTCGCTTGTCACGAAAAACCAAGGCATCCTGACAAAAGAGTTCTCGCTGACAGCCGAAGGAGCACTGAAGAAAGACTCAAGCAAGTGCAAATTGACGGAGGGTTCCGTCAAGCGCGTTGACGTCGACTTCGAGGATGTTGCGGGGATCTTGGATGGCCTGGCGTTGAACCAGGCCATAACGTTGGGAGTGCCGTCGGTTTCGAGTGGAGAATTGGTGGCTGCCGGGATGCAGGATAAGCACCCCGGGGCCATTACTAGGACAAAAGGCGAGTTCAAGTTCGCCAGCGAGTTCATGATCTACTTCGATTATGACCCCCCGCCGGAGAAACAACCTTTGTCTAAAGAGGGTCTGATCGCCAAGCTCAGGGCGTTGCATCCGGCGCTGAGTGACGCGGCGATGCTGTGGCGCCCGTCGTCATCGTCGTTCATCTACGACAGGGAGAAGGAACTCACAGGTCTGACCGGGCAACACGTCTACGTTCCCTGCCAGCACCCTGACGGGCTCGAGGCTTTCATCACCACCTTGAAGTGCGAGTGCTGGTTCAAGGAGTTGGGCTGGATCATGATCTCGGCAGCCGGCACTGCCCTGGAGCGGGTGATATTCGATACCGCGGTATTCTCTCCCGAGCGGCTTGTCTTTGAGGCCGGCGCCCAATTGACGTCGGGCCTGACGCAGAGGTTGCCGAAGACAGAGTTCTACCCGGGGAAGACAATCGACTTGCGGAAGGTCGAGATCCTCAATCCGAGTTTCTTGGCGCCGGTCAAATCTCTGATTGCTAAGAAGAAGGCCGAACTCAGTAATGAGATTGCCAAAGTCAGGAGCATCTACATCCAGAAGCAGTCAGAGTCGTTGGCAAAAGCCGGAGGACTGGCGATGCCTGCGGCCAAGAAGATTATCAACGGTCGGTACGAAGGCCTTCTTCTGTCACAGGACTTGCTCCAGACCGACGAAGACGACTACGTCGCCGTCAAGGATATCCTCAACGACCCTCAGTCGTATGTCGGGATGTCATTCCGGGACCCGTTGGAACCGGAGTACGGTAAGTCAAAGGCCAAGATTTTCGTCAACGAAGACGGCAGCATCATTTGCAATTCGTTTGCTCATGGTGGCCGGACGTTCAGGCTCAAACACGATGATGAGACGTTTGACAACTGGCTGAAGAATGCCTCGGACGCCGAGATCGAGGAGAACTGGTTGCGGATGGTGACGTCCGCGGCAGACTCCGCGGTGGCCGAGGCGAAACTCTTGGACAAGCTGAAGGTCGCTCTGGGCGTCAGTGCGACGATCCTGCGCAAGGACCTGAGCAAGTTCAAGAAAGCGGAAAAGGAGGCTGCAGAGCAAAAGAACAAGGCTGGTGAGAACGGCTACCTTGCCGGTCTTGTTCCTCCTGACGACGACGAAGATCTCACTCACGACCAGATTGCTGAACTCTATATCAAGCAACTGCCCAAGAACGCCGTCGGCGCCGAAGGCGAGGTCTACCAGTATAACGGGAAATGCGTCTGGGAGGGGCTGGACCTCAACACCGTGCAGCAGTTGATGGTCGCCAAGTTTGACGGGGTCGCCAGGTGCTCTCGGAAGCAGGATTACAAGGCAATTGCTTCTCACATTTATGATAAACTCAGGGATGAATCGTTCTTTATCAATCATCAACCCTGTTTCGCCACCCCCTCTGCCTGTTATGTGATTGAGGGTAAGAACATCAACGAGGTCAAGCACGACTCCAAGTACAAGATCCGGCACATGTTCAAGTTCGACGCTGACCCCAAGTGCTCGATTCAGATGTTTGACGGGTTCCTGCAATGGGCGTTTCAAAATGACCCGACGCAGATCCCCTTGATGCAGGAGATCTTCGGTGCGATCTTATTTGGGATCCTGAACTACCAATTTCACAAGGCGGTTCTGTTCAAAGGGCCGGGCGCCAACGGCAAGGGCGTTATGTTCAATATTATCCGGCACATCGTCCCTGAGGATTATGTCTGCGTGATCTCTCCCTTTGATCTTAAAGAGGGGGCCTACCGGGCGACGTTGGCCGGGAAGTTGCTCAACCTCGTGCCGGAGCTGCCGGCAAACAGAAAGATTCCTGGGGATATTTTCAAACAGATCGTTGACAGCTCACTCGTTTCCGCCCGGCGCCTGTATGAGCCGCCGTTCTCGTTCATCCCGATCTGCTCCCAGATTTTCTCCTCCAACTACTTTATCGACTCCGACGACGCTTCCGAGGGCATGCTTCGCCGATGGCTATTTCTTGGGTTCGACTCCGTGATCAGCGAGAAGGACCGGGTCAGTGATTACGGCCGGGTCATCGCCGAGACCGAGGGCCCCGGGATATTAAACTGGGCGCTGGAGGGTGCTGCCCGGCTTCTGGAACAGAATCACTTCACTCATACCCAGACCCACAATCGGATAATGGATCAGTGGCAGATCCGGATCAACCCTGTTACAGGTTTTGTCTCTGACGAGGACTACGTCCTGCACATTCCTAATACTTTCGTCAGCCGCGACGTCGTGTTCCAGGCCTACAGCGAGTGGTGTACCCGGACCAACAACCGGCAAATCCAGAAGCAGTCGTTCACTGAAGCCATGTGCAAGCGGTACAGCATGGTCAAACATAAAGGGGATTGGTCCTTTGAAGGGATCAAACTGATTGGTCACAATTAATTGAGGAGGTGATTGAAAAACACTTGACTTAGACAGTAAAAGCTAATATAAAACTGATAATGATGATGCGTTTGATTCTGATTAACAAAATGAAAATGAGGTAAGAAAATGGCTTTGAAAAGAAACACCCCTGTCCCGCCCCCTGCTGATGACACCAACGCCGAGCCCGACGTCCCTCTGGCGACTGACACCCCCACCGGCAAGCCCAATACTCGGCTGCGGAAAGGTGCCTCGCCGTCGGCAGCAGTGCCAACGTCCGAGCCTGTAAAGGAAGTCACTCCCGAGGTCCTGCTTCCAGAGGATTCCAAGGTCGAGCCCGTCGTCGAGACTGCTGTTGCTGCTCGGCCGGCTGCGAAGCCGCCGGCAACGTCCGGTGGCTTGGGCCTGGTATCCCCGTTGGATTCCCTCGAAGGTAACATCCCTCCGGGCGAGTTGACCTTCGGCAGTATCCCGCGGTATACCGCCAGCAACGGCCAGGTTATGGACGGGGACAAGAAACCGGTCGGGTCTTGGATCCAGATCGAACCGGTGTCCTGGAACTACACCTACATGATGGCCCCGGGATCGAACGATGAGGAAGCCAAGGAGTATTTGAAATTCTCCTACGACGGCGAAATGTGTACCGACGGGTCGATGACTCTGCAGCAGGCGCTCAAGGAAGCTCAGGAAGCCGGCTACGACAAGGCCGCAATCAAGAAGTACATCGAGCTCTTTGGTATCGTCCTCAGCGCCGAGAAGCTCCAGGACGACAGCCCGGCGATGAACAAGCTGGCGATGTTGTCCTTGTCGCCGGAGTCGGTCAAGGCCTGGAACGGCTTCAAGGTCCAGGCCGCGGTCCAGATCAAGATGGGGCGGATGAACCCGGAAGATATGCGGGTCGTCACTGCCAACGTCGTCGTCAAGACCTACAGTGGCAACACGTTCTCCTGCTACAACTTTGAATAAACTTTAATCTTTAACCGTTGGGCGGTAGCTCAAGGAGAGCAGCTAGGCCTAGCAGGCGCAGGTTCGAATCCTGCCCGCCCAATTTTAGCTCATTCACCATGTGTGGAAGGAGTTACGGAGCCCTCTTGGGGGCTCCAGCTTTTACTTTTGAGAGGAGAAACAGATGAAAACACCGAAAGAAAAATACATGAATGACCCTGAGTATCATAACTTGGTCAATACTTTGGAACAACTTATTGAGAGAGCCCATTTTTCTCCCTCAGAATTGAGGGAAGCCTGCGTTCTTGCTAGTATAAACTACGAGATGAGACATATTCGGCAACAGAAAATTGACCCAAGACTCGACGAAGCATTCAGGATTTTGGACGATTTCGTGTGTAAGGATTCTCGGAGGAGCCGCTGATGAATAGATATCTGGTAACTTTTTCTGCCCTGTTGATGGGGCGAACTGGTAATAGCTACAGAACAATCGAAGCCACCGTACTGGAGATTGATGCTGAGGGCAGCCTGCTGTTTTATAAACGAAAAAATGATGCCTCACCCTTTGTAGTCTATGCCCAGGGGGCTTGGCTGTCTGTCGAAGCTGAGGAGGCTGAGTGATGAAAGTTGGTGAGGCTCGAAAAGCAGAGCTTGAGGCCAAAGTGAGGGAGATCCCCCTAACCGAGAGGCTCAAACAAGCTCAAGAAATGATCGGAAAAATGTGCAGTGAATTGCGCTGCCCTAAGATGAGCATCCCGGTGCGCTGGAATGATGAGGACTTTTTCATTTCGACAACGATTAAGGATGCCTTGGAGATCCTCGAAAATGCTTGACCTTCCCGGAGTGCACAAGGCCCGACTCGTGATCGACGCCTCGTCGATTATGACTGCCTGCGCATACGTTCGTCACGAAGAAGACGAGACTGAGATCGTCTTTGAGGGCCGCAAGTACTACGTCCAGACCGACGCCGACATCTACGACACGTTTAAAGGGACGCTGGTCAAGACGTTGACGGATCTGAAGTTCAGCCCGGCCGACGTGATCTTTGTCAAGGACCCGGTGAACTCCCGCGGCAACAGGATCAAGATCTATCCCGAATACAAAGCCAACCGTGAGCCCCGGCCGCCGGAGTGGTATGCGGCGTACTCCGCGGCGATGGCAAAGGCTGAAGCCCTGATCAAGGACTTCGGTGGAATCGTAGCCACGCCCAAGGAAGGCTACGAGGCTGACGACTTAGTCGCCGAGATTTCAAACAGGTTCCGGCACACGATTATCTGGACGCGGGACCGGGACCTCCAGTGCCTTGACGGCGACATCTTTCTTGAGGGCCAACTCAACCCTCCTCACCCCTCCGGATTGATCGAGCCCAACCACATCAAGGTCTGGAAGGTCCTGGTCAAGGGCGATCAATCTGACAACGTCCCCTCGGTGAAGGGGTTTGGCCCGCAGAAGTTTATGAAGCTGATCGAGGCCTTTGGCGCCGAGGGCTTGGACATGATGGCTGAGTTGCTCGAGAATGACGAACTGCACCGGCTGGAGGAAGACGTTGCTGACCTGCCATGCCTGCAGTTGATCCTTGACGACATGCAGACGGCGTACACGGCCTGGGCGTTGTTCTCTTTTCAGCACGTGCCGGCACACAGAATCAAGTGGGAAGGTGGTGTGCAGAAGCTTCGGTTTGAGGAGGGCATGGAGAAGTGGTGGCCGTCTCGTCGACTGATTACCGACAGCAACATCGAGACCAGGGCCGCGACGATTCGCCAGGCCCTGGAGTCTGCACAGCACGTCGCGCTCGACATCGAGACCGACACCCCGCCGGAGTCGAAAGAGTGGTTGGCAAAGAACGGTGAGAAGATCGACGTCTTCGGCTCTGAACTCGCCGGCTGCGGTTTGACGGCCGGGCCCCACAGTTTTTATTTCCCGATCCGGCACAAGGACACGGACAACGTCCTGCTTGACGACCTGAAGGAGGTCCTCAGATGGATCCCGAAGACGACCCCAATACTTTGCCATCGGGCTGGGGGATTCGAGTTGCCTGTGCTGTTCCGGGAGTTCGGCGAAGATCAGACCTTTGGCGATCACGGATTTCTCCCGAATGTTCATGACACCAAGATTGCTGCCAACTACGTAGATGAGAACACGCCGATCACCGGCCTGAAGTCACTGTCGAAAAAGTGGTTACATTACACCCAGTTGACTTACGAAGAGACCCTGGCCGGCAAGTCCGGCATGTTTGAAGTAACCGGGCAGGAGGTCCTCAATTACGGCCTTGACGACACCCTCTGTACGGACGCATTGTGGAACTTGTTCACGGCCATAATGGAGTATGAACGTACTTTGGACGTCTTCGTCGAAGTCGAGCAGGACTGCCAATACACTGCTGCCCTGGCTATGCACCGCGGCGTCGACTGCGACCTTGACAAAGTTGAAGAACTTTCCGCCCGGGACCAGGAAGCCTACAATCAACACTGGTGGAAGTTCCGGCAGTTCCTGATGGATCTGGAGTGGAAGACCAACATCAGAACTCCTGACGGCAAGGTCAACGTCGAGGTCCACAGGTGGCCGGGAACCTACTTCGACGCCTTGACCGAACTCAACGGCGTCCAGATCAAGAGGATGTACGGTGTTCTCTACGGCGAGCCATTCAAGTGCCAAGCTCGGAAGCTGGAAGAGTTGGCGAAGTTCTTCACTGAAGAGCCTTTGGCCGAGGCTATTGCCTCCGGCGACCTGGACAAGGTCAACGCTGAGTACGAGGCCCGGTGGGTGCCCGACCCTGTCTTCAACCCCGGCAGCCCGATGGACGCCACTCGGCTGATGTACGACGCCCTGAATATGCCTATCCGGATCAGGAACAAACCCACGGACAAGATGCGCAAAGAAGGTAAAGGCGGCACACCTTCGACCGACGAAGAGGCCATCAAGAACGCCATTGCCTTTGGTGACGTCGGGCAGTACGAAGACGCCTTTAAGACGCTCTTGGAGTTGAAGAAGATCATCACCCGCTTTAGCTTATTTTATGAACGGTATCCAGTACTTGTACACTGGAAAGACGGCAAGCTTCACCACCACCTCAATCAGTCGTCGACGTCAACAAGACGTTTCTCCCATGGGGCGCCCAACCTGGCTCAAATGCCCAAGAAGAAAGGTCGCGAGCTTAGAGAAATGGTTACCGCGGGCGACGAGAATCATGTTCTGTGTACTCAGGATATCTCTGGGCAGGAGCTTCGTTTACAAGCTTGGGCGAGCCAGGACCCAAACTTTCTCTCTTGCTATCTCGGGGATGTTAAGAAAGACCTGCATTCTCTGACTGGGTTTGGGATAGACCAGAAGAAAGGTCAGAACTGGGAAACTTATGAAGCTTTTGAGGCAGCTGTCGAAGCTAAGGATCCGCTTGCGAGTCGAATCCGACACCAAGGCAAAGAGACCAACTTCTCCACGTCATATCTCTGCATGGCGAAGAAGTTGGGCAACATGCTCTGTGTTCCGGAAGAAGAGGCTCAGGCATTCATGGACGCCAAAGCTGCGGCGTTCCCAGGACTGATGCCAGCGGTCGAAAAATACATCGCTGAATGCGAGAAGCAGAAGTACTCGTTGACGTTTCTCGGAGGGCGCCGACACCTTCATGTCCCGTTCTCAACGAATGACAAATTCTACAGAGCCAAGGCCGGCCGGTGGGCGTGGAGTTTCAAAATTCAAGGTAGTGCCGCTGAACAAACAAAGTTAATCATGGCAGCTATGTGGCGTTCAGAGGTGTTTTTCAAGTATCGATGTTCGTCGGTGACCTCAGTACATGATGAGATTGTCACAAGGATCCATAAGGAAGACGTCGGCGTTGTCGTTCCGATTCTCCATGAGTGTGTGTGCCAGCCTTATGACGGGATGGAGATTCCTACAGAGAGTACCCCGGAAGTCGGGCCGAACTTTGGGTCCTGTAAGAAATATGAGTGGCCAGAGCGGGAGGTTGTCAATGGTTGAAGAGTGGAAAGACATTCCTGGATACGAGGGTTGGTATCAAGTAAGCAATTATGGCACAGTCCAGTCTTTGCTTCGATCTGTTGAGTTTACAAGCTGCAAAGGGACCAAGTATGAGAGAGTTCAAAAAGGCCAAATACTTGCACCAGGAGTAAATGGCTCAGGATATGCATTTGTTAACCTTAGCAAAAACAACATCACTCAGATGTTCAGGATTCATAGACTTGTTGCCCAGTTATTTTTATTAAATCAAAATTGTTGTAGAGAAGTTAATCATATCGACGGAGATAAGCTAAATAATCATGTAACTAATTTAGAGTGGGTAACTTCAGAAGAGAACAGAATTCATTCTGTTAGAGTATTAAAAAAAGGAAATATTAAATTAACACATAAACAAGTTGTTGAAATAAAAAAACAGTTAATCACCGGCGAATTTTCTCATAAACAATTGTCAGAAAAGTATAGAGTTAAGAAAACAACTATAACCCAAATCAGTACAGGCAGAAACTGGAAACATGTAACCCTTGAGGAGACCCCATGACAACAACGCCAACGTCGGTAGAAGCAGTTATCAACAAGAAACTGCACGAACTCGCCAAGGAGATCTTCAACGAGTACAGCGTCAGGATCGACAACGTCCAGTTTGAGTATACAATTGTCGAGACGATCGGACAGAAACCTCACGCCATTAGGGCCTCGGTCAAGATGCTGACGACCTACATGCCGGAGGGCGAGCTATGATTATTCTCGCGATTGACCCGGGCATCAGCGGCTGCCTTGCTAGGCTTCTCACCCAGTGGGGTAAATAGCATGCCTCCAGGAAAGCCATCTATAGTCCCTTTGGGTGTGTTAACCCATGTACGAGATAACATTTATAAAATAAGAATGCCTTACCGGGGCAAATCGCGTAATCAATACTTCATAAAAACAAACTGTGCAACCTGTGGGAAAGAGATACTCAAATATCGGCAGGGGCCGGGTAAGAAGTATAAAAAAAGATACTGCAGTTCCGAATGCAGGAAAATTGGTAGAACTGGAGAATTGAACTATAAATGGGCTGGGGGCGTGAAACCAAAGAGAGGTAAAAACGGAGGGCATCTCTTGGAGTATGCTCCGGATCACCCACACGCAAGAAAGGGTTTTGTAGCACAACACAGGTTGGTGATGGAGAAAGTTATAGGTAGATATCTTTTGCCAACGGAACTTATTCATCACATTGATTGTGATATGCAGAGTAATGATCCAGATAATCTAGTAATTACTAGTGTAAGAGAACATAATATATCTCATGGGTCATTGGAAAAGTGTGTGAAACGTTTATTGCAGATGGGTGTGTTAAAATTTAATAAAACCACTATGGAGTATGAGGTGATAGATGAAACTTATACTGCCCCTTGAAGTAATGATCCCCAGGAAAACGAGGGAGGACAAGAAGATTATCCTCAATCTTAATATCTACAGAAATTCTTATCATTTTACACTCAATGCTGCGAAGAAAGAGATGTTAGAACATGTCCGGCGGGCGCTACCTGGGGGCGATCCTCCTGTCCCACCATTTCGGTTTATTTACACAATATTTCCTCCCACTGGTAGAGCGTTTGATCTTGGCAATGTGGGCTCTATTATCCAAAAATTTACAGATGATGCTCTTGTTGAACTTGGTCTCATTAAGGATGATAATATGAAAATTATTAGCGAAGTTGTTTATCGGTTTGGTGGCGTGGATAAAGAAGCCCCTAGAGCTGAACTGTACATAGAAAGTATTAAATGAGGCCTCCAAATGAAACTCACCAAGATCCTGCTTGAGAACTTTCAAGCGCACCGGCACACTGAGATTGAACTTGACGCGATCACCCTGATCACCGGGTCGAGCGACTCCGGGAAGTCGTCGTTGGTCCGGGCGTTGCGGTGGGTGTTCTTCAACCGGGCGCCCAAAGGGAACTTTATGCTGGACCGCAAGGGCACGACGCGGGTGACTCTGACCTACGACACCGGCGACGTCTTGATTCGGGAGCGAGGTCCAAAGGTGAACCAGTACCAGCTCAACGGTGACGTCTTCAAGGCGCTGAAGACCGACGTCCCGGCCGAGGTCAGTAAGTTTCACGGGGTCACTCTGGACAACTGCCAGTGGCAGCTGCATCACTATTTTCTTCTGGATGAAACTGGGGGAAACGTGGCCAAGCGGCTGAACGAGGTCGCTGACCTGAGTATCATGGATGAGTCGTTAAAGACCGTAAACGCTCTTGTGCGAGACGCCGACGGCGACGTCAACGTCATCAAGACGTCGGTCGTTGGGATCAAGGACCAACTGGAGGGCCTGACCTGGGTCCCTGAAGCGAAAGAACTGGTTGACCAGGGGGTTGGCCTGCAGGAGGCATATAGCAAGGTTTTTTCAGCTAAAGGGCAGCTTCTCAGCGTTATGGACGACATCACTGATATCAGCACCAAGCTTAACCAGTTTCCGGATATGTCAGGATTGACACAGATCGAGGAAGTCATCACCCGGCAGCAACGTCGTGACGATTTCTTCACCCGGGGAAACGCTTTAGTTGCCGCGGCAGAGAAGGTCACGACTCTGCAGGACACCTTGAGGCTCTTTCCGGAGATCAGCATCTCCGACGTCGAGGTCGGGATTGACCTGTGCGACACTCGTGTCGCAACGGGGCTGACTCGAAAGAACCTTGTTGAGATACGTCAACGCATAGTTCAACTTCAGGAGAAACTCGACGTCCTGCCCGACGTCGACGCTATGCCAGACGTTGAGGGCTTTGAGATTAAGAGGCGTGACCTGATCGCCGGTAGGTCTACCCTGCGTGGCGCCTTGGTCGCGGTTGATAAATGGCAGGGCAAACTGAAGGCGGCCGAGCTTGCCCTGGTCGATGCTGAAGAGGCCTATGAGGACCTTAAAGTCAACCTCGGCGTCTGCCCGGTGTGTGGAAACAAATTTACTGAGGAGTGCTGTTGATGAACATGCAAGAACTGATCGAGCAGGAGTGTGAGGCCCTGAAGGATTTCCTTCTGGCGAAGAATCAGGCATACGGAAATTCCGCGGCCGAGCCGGTCAGGATATTCTCCAAGGCCGACCCTTTGGAACAGATCAATATTCGGATCGACGACAAGCTCAGTCGCATTGCCAAAGGCAACGAGTACCAAGGCGATGATACCGAACTTGACCTTATCGGTTACCTTGTCCTGAAGCGGGTGATCAAGAAAGCGCGGCTGGCACCCTCAATGAAAAATCGGGGGGTGATATGACCGACGTTAAGATGGTTGATATTTATTGCCGGCAGGTGGCCGAGACGGATTTGGCGATCTGCATCACCGACGATGACGAGACTGATTACTGGATCCCCAAGTCACAGATCGACGACGAGACCGAGTATACTCCTGAGGGAACTCTGATACTGGTGATTCCGGAATGGCTGGCGGAGAAAAAGGGGCTGATATGAAAATCATAGCTGGCGCCGACTTCCACATGACGACTGCTCGGCCGGTTAATCGGATCGACGACTACGAGGCTACCGTGCTCGACAAGTTCAGCCAGATCCTCGCTCTGGTCAAGGAACACGACGCGGTCCTCACCGTCTCTGGGGACCTCTGGGATACGTCGAAATTGTCGAAGATCCCGTACCAATTGACAAACAAGGTCCTGCAGATGATCAGGTTGTTGAAGGTCCGGGTCCTGGCCTGTCACGGGCAGCACGATATGACCTACCACAACTTGAATCTGCAGACCTCGCCGTATTACACGCTGCTCGTCGGTGGAGGCATTGAAGTGCCCGGCGCCCTGGGCATCAGTATCGGCAACGTCCGATTCTACGGCGCCGGCTGGGGTCAGGACATCCCCATGCCCATGGAGAAGACTGACAACATCGTCGACGTCCTCCTCTTGCACAGGACAATCACCCCTGGGGAGCCGCCGTTTTTCCTGAAGGACGCCACGCCGGCACAGAAGACGTTGGAGACTTTGTATAACTTTGACCTTGTGCTTTCCGGTGACTATCACGAACCGTTCATCGCCGAGCGTGACGGTGCCTTTCTGGTTAACCCCGGGCCCATGCTTCGGGCCAGCATTGACAAAAGGGATTATCAGCCTCGGGTATATTTGATCGACACCGACACCGCGGAGATCTCACCCCTTTATCTTGACGTCAAGAGCGACGTCTGGAACGACGAGAGGCTGGAGAAACAGGCCCAGCACGAGATCTCCGTCAGCACCAACGGCTTGCGAGACGCCATGGCCAGGAAAGAAGACCGGCCTGACTTCTTCAAGATCCTTGACGGTGTCGTTGAAGAAGTTGCCGACGTCAAGCTGGCGGCGATGACAAGAGAAGTATTAACCACGGCACGAAAAAATCTGGAGGGTTTGAGATAGTAATGAAAACCGGGGCTACTAGGATTGTTTTTCTTGTCGGCAGTTATGCTCTCAAGATCCCAAGTATGCACTCGTGGCAGACATTCTTGTGGGGGCTGCTTGGGAACATGCAGGAGCGACTATTCTGGACAACCCGATGGCCTGAGCTTTGCCCGGTGTTGTTCTCGCTCCCTGGTGGCTGGCTTGTTGTGATGAGCACGGCACAGCCACTGACGGACGAGGAGTGGGGTGAGGTGCCAGAAGACTGGTGCGAACGTGGTGAGTATGTGGTACCGGCCGAGATGAAGCGAGACAGTTTTGGAGTGTTAAATGGCAAGATCGTCGCCATTGATTATGGATCATAGGAGAGTTGAAATGAACACTGAAGAACTTTATGCGCTGCTTGATAGGGTGGCCCTCCTGCTGCGAAGGATGGTGATTGACCCGACTATCGAGATGGGACATACACATTGTAATGACTGCGGGATGGTCTATGGTAGCGATTCATGGATAGAAGCTGTTGTTGCCGATGATATCTGGAATAAAATTAAGCCAACAGAAAGTGACGACGAGTGTGGTATTCTTTGTATTTCTTGCATCAATAGAAGGTTGAAAATATTAGGTTATGATAACGTTCCAGTGTGGTTTCATGGGACAGAAGCATTAACAGCTAGGGAGGGGGATAGGATGGTAATGAATCCAGACGCAGGAACCATTGACAACACTGATGCATTTTCCGAAGGAGGGGTGGAGGTGAAGTGTCCGAAATGCGGCAGTGATAATGTACGCAATGTCGGTATAAAAATTTGCAACAAATGTGGAATTTGGTGGGGCCATCGTAAAATTGAAAAACTCAAAAAAAGATATCTATGCGGTGGGGTCGGAGATTGTCCCGACGAACTAGCTGCACAATGCGTTGATGCAGACTGGTGCAATACGACTGATAATGGGCAGTGTGGCGAGCCGCCACACTCTTCCGGGCTGAGACCAATTGAATGCACCCCGGTTGGTGAATACAGGTGCCAAGTGCCGATGCCACTAAACGGGAGGGTCCAGGGAATTGATATCTGCATTTCCGATATCGTCGCCGCGCTCAATGCTGCGAATATTCCAACAGATGCCTCCTGCTGTGGGCATGGGGAAATGATGGGGAGTATTCTCCTGACGGATGGGAGGGTATTGCGAGTGCGCTTTAACAGACCATTATCAAGGGAAACAAAATGAATAAATTCGATTGTCATTTTTATGAAAGAGAGCCACTACTTTTTGCGGGGTGCCCGGTAACGGAGAAAGGCTCAGGTCAACTCTCCAAGCATTGTGTATACTGTGAGTATAATCCCCAAAATGTTGGCGGGATTGAGGGGTGCTGTTGTGCAGATTGTCTTGAATTAACTGAATCGGGCGAAGGACCCGATTGTGCCTGCGATAATGTGCCAGTGTATATTCCTGAGCAATGTGCTGCCTGCTCCAAAAAAGATTATTGCCATGTCCCTAAAAACCCGGAATTGTATCCGGCCTAGCCTGTGGTCAGGGAGCCAACTATGAGTATAGTGTGTCAAAGGTGTCATGCGGTGAGGAGCGGAACTGGAGCAGTCATACTCTGTGAGAGATGTGGGGAAGAAACTCTTCTGTTGATCCAGGGTACCGCTAATATGCTACGCGGTATGACTCTTGATCCTGCTATTTCTGCACATTCAAAAGAAGCCATGCAAGATACGATCAGAGTGTTGGAAGATCTACTTGAAAATCTGGAGGGTTTGAGATGAAAAAATATAAAGCCTATGGGTGCGTAACTGAGTTTGAGCCTTATAAGGTTTTTATAAAGGGATCTTTTGAGTCTACACAAGAGATCGTTACTCTCGTCAAGATTGAAGTATTGCTTATTATTCCTCCCCCCTCTGATAAAGTAACAAAGAAGATCAAGAAAGCTTTAAAGGTCGGAATTTGGATTGATGATGCTATCTGGAATAGATCAATAGACTAAGTTTGAGTACTAAAAGGAGCGGTTAAATGAGTCTTGAGAAACTGAAGAAGTTGAAGTCGGTATTGGAAGAGAAGCAGAAGGAGAAGGCCAAGGTCGAGGGCCAGTTGGAGTCAGCGTTTGATCAGTTGAAGACGTTGGGCTATGACACTGTGCCTGAGGCCGACAAGGCTATTGAGAAAATGGACAAGGAACTGGACAAGCTCGACGTCGAGATCGACTCCGCCGTTAAGGACTTGGAGACCCGCTATGCCGCACTCCTCTAAGCTCGCCGAGTTCAAGGAGAAGATCGACAAGAAGCTCTGGAAGATTGAGGATCTCAATCAGCAGTTGAAAAGCTGTGATGAGAGGCTCGCGGACGCTCAGGGACACCTGATGCTCACGATTGATTGCCGAGCCCTGATCCAGCGGGCGGTGGCAATGACTCAGGAGCAGCTCAAGTACAAGATCTCAAACATCGTCACCCAAGCGATGTCGCTGATCTTCCCGGACCCTTACGAGTTCAAGGTTGAGTTCGTCGAGCGCAGGAACTCGACGGAGTGCGACCTGCTATTCTCCCGCGGCGGCGAGGACTACGACCCTTTGGAGAGTGCCGGCCACGGGGCTGCCGACGTCGCCTCCTTCACCCTGCGGATCAGCTACTGGCTGTTGTCAGCAACGGCACCGTTCATCCTGCTGGATGAGCCTTTCCGACACCTGTCTGAAGACCTCCAGCCGGCAGCGGCAGAGATGCTGCGCATGCTGTCGAAAGAGTTCGACTTGCAGTTCCTGATCGTGAGCCACGAAGAAGAGATTACCAACTGTGCTGACCGGCGGTACGATTTCCAATTGGTGGATCGGATCGCGAACGCAACCTTGATGATGTGAGGAGGGGTGATGAGAAAAGAGAAACCTGAGTTTTCAGTGGAGAAAAATTGGCCAAAGGACGTTCTGGCTGTAGTGAGGGAAAATCTTGTTGCCCTGAATCGTATTTGTATCGGTGACCAAATTGCTGTCTCTGGGAATTTGAGTTTTGCGATGAACTCAAAAGATGGTGGACTCTGGCGATTCGATTTGAGCATAGCTGACACCGCTCGTGTGGCTCTTGGCGGAGAAATTCTTCTGGGGACAATCGAAATAACTGGTGAAATTGCCAGGTATTCAACAGGGGTCCGTTTGTCTAGAGAAAAACGGTGGGGGTTTATTGCTGTTTGTGATGCTGCTACAGGAGAGTTTGGCAAAATTATTTTGACAAGCTGTATAGTTGAGGAAGCAACCCCGGTGGAGAACATATGAGATTGAATAGAAGACTGACAAAAGAACTCCTTGACGACCTCGAGGACCAAATAAGGTCGGGCGAGACGACAAGGCAAGCAGCCGCGGATATCGTCGGCGTCACCGGCCCGGTAATGTGTCGCTGGGTATCCGACGGCCGGCCACTCTGGGACCGGTACGTCAAGCTCAGGAAGCACAGCGCCAAGGATCCGGTTATTTCTCGGAAGATCCAGACCCCTGAGTGGGGCACCCAGACCTATGCCTTCTGCGCTGAGAAGCTGAAGATCACTGTTCAGGCATTCTCCAAGAGGGTCAACAAGCACGGCGCTGGCAGCCCGCGGACGTGGGTCGTCGGCAAACTGGTCGAGAACAGTATGAAGGTCCAGGCCGGGGGGCTGGAAGCCCGGTCAGACTGGGGAAGTCTTGGCGGTAAACCTCGGGATCACGTCCTGAAGCGGATCCCTGAACCAACAAAATATGAGAGGCAGATGTATGGCATGGTTTGATTTTGTCGGGGTCGTTCTCGGGCTGTTTTTCCTGGTTCCGGCTTGGCTCTATATCTGCACCTTTATGATAACGTCGGCGTTCAATCAGGCCCGGTTGAAGAAGGCTGGGGAGATGGCTAAAATTCTGAAAGCGATGCAGGAGGCCAAAAAGTGAGCGGAAAATCGAGCAAGAAACTGCGTAAGGCTCTCAGAGACGTCAACGTCAACGTCGACGACCCCAAGAGGTTCAGGCATCCTCGGACGTTGCAGATTGTCGCCAGCGAGGGCCGCAGGATCTACAAGCGGGCCAAGAAGAAAGCCAACGAGATCCGGCAGTCGGGCAAGCTGCCTCAAATATAATTCAACAGCCGGCCAGCCCGGCGGTTCCACCCTTTGATAAACCGCACTTGCTCAGGATACCGGTCAAGAAGATCCGCATAGTGACTCACTCGATAACCGATCAGCCCCCCGGCCACTCTGTACGGCGGGGGGCCGGTCGATGCCAGGATCGTCTTGGGGCCGATGACCCCGTCGACGGTGAGGAAGTTGTTCCCTTGGTTGATTGACTTCTGCAGCCACTTCGCCGCGGTCCCCGGGCCACAGTTCACTGAGGAATCAAACAGCGCTACAGCGATCGGTGACAAGAACATGTGGCACTTCTGGCTGATCCAGTAGTCGAGGTAGTAGATCTCGAGGGCCTGTTCCCGGGTGATATTCTTCAGGTCAAGGTTCGGATACTGTTTCTGTGAAAGACCGAAGTTTGTGAAGCCCCCGCGGTCCAGAGGGTCGGCGTTAGTCCCGCCTTCCTCCTTGAAAAGAAACACCATCGCGAATAAAAATGTTTCCGGAAAATTCATTTCTTCTCCTGAAGTCCTTGATGTACTCGAGGTCGGAGCAATATTGTTCCCAGGTGGAACAGGAATAGAGCAGCAGTCTCGTCAGAGTCAAGATGGGGGTATTTTCTTTCGTCATCGTCCACCTACCTCCAGCCATTCCCGGATCCTTGTGGAGCCCGCTTCCGATGATCAAAGCTCGAAAAATCGATAAAGGTCAGCTGTCCCTGGGCCTGCCCCACCCGCAGGACAGCAAAACAATAAGGGCAGTTCCGCCCGACAGATGTCCCGTGAGGACAGACCAGTGGCCTAGACGGCGAGTTGGAAGTCTTCACGTGACACCACGACGCCTTCCGACATCAGCCGGCAGATCTCGACAATATTCTTATTATAAGACATCCAACGTCTCCAGGATTATTGAATCAGTGGGGCAGTTACGGGCTGCCCTGTCAATTGCCAGGGCTACGCTGGCCTTGTTCATCCAGTGCTCTGTTATCCGCTGCCTACCATTGTGCAATCCGATGAATCCAGGCAGCCATTTTTCGCATGTGCGACATCCGGTGCAGGATGGACCGGCAGAGAGAATGAACTTCACTCTACACCCCAACCACCCGAAACACCCATTCCGGCACCCATTCCTCCATGTTCCAGGCCACCACAAAAGCGGCTAGAAAACCAAGGACAGCAGCGGACAGAGCAAGGTATTGTTTTGTCAGGGTGGTCATCGCCTTCCCTTTATTTCAAAGAACCATGCCTTAGCATCGCCGGTCTTTTTAAAGTTCCGCGCCATGTCAGCTTCATGCGCAACCGCTGACAAGACCCACACGGCCACAAAGGCAAGTATCGACATCAGGATGCTCATTCCTTATTATCCCCCTGCCGGCTTTGTTCGTTCCGGTCAATAGCCCGCTCGATTCTGGACAGTGACCCTTTGATATATCCAAGTTCTGAGGCTATTACCGCCACTCCGGTTTTCATCGCGTCTATCTCAGCTGCCTTTGTTTCGAGCCTTGAAATATCGTGGCAGTTCTGGTCAACGGTTGATCTGATACTGATTGCCCATGTCATCACCGCTCCAGAAATCCCCAGGAGAAACAAAATAACCACCGCCGCAACCCGGAGAGATATAGGGACCACTCTTTCTTCAATCGAATCTGCCATCCACCAGCTCCTTACCGCCCGGCCTGCTGAGGCTCGCGGGCTTCCTGTTTGTATTATGGTGCAACCTTTATCGTGTCGATCGGGTTCCGGTCCCAGGAATGGAACTGGACACCGAAAAACTCCGTTATAGCCGGGACCAGCCACATGCCATCTTCGCGGCAGGTATCATAGAACTCTTCGTCCACTTCGGTCTTGAATTTCGGGTCGAGAATCCCGGCCTGAATCATGCCTACGAGCACGTCATGGATAAGGGACGCCCGCATGTTTGATTTGCGGTCAGGAACCACGTTTGCCCCATTCCAAGGACAACCCTCCTCAATGAGCAGAACCCCGCAGGTCAGGAGCGATACGAACTTGCCGTAGATGTCATGGTCTGGGCGCACCTTGGTTTGATAGGCATGTCGCCGCGCCGTGACGTATTTCATTCGGTCCCGGTAATAGACCTCGGTATCTATCTGGCCGTCATACTCACTCACCGCGGTACTCCTTCACGGCCTTGTGAGCCAGCCCTCCGCCAACCAGGACCAAGCCGATTTGCTCAAATACACCGGCCCAGACGATGAGGTCAGGGAAATTGTCGCGCAGAATTACCGCTGCAGTCAGGAGAATTGAGCCGATAGCAACCTTTTTCCCGCTGAAGAACTCCCATGCCTGCTCGAATATGTTCATGGCGCACCTCACGGGACCAGCGGAATGGTCGGTGAGACATCGGTTGCGTTCGAAGCCCGCTCATCGGTGTTGCTCTTCATGACCTCGGGGCTGATGGTGCTCCCGCAAATCATTAGCGTTGCGCTGTCGTGCAGGTGGACGGTCAGGTTCCGGCTACTGTTTGCACAGCCGGCCAGCATCAAAGCAAATACCAAAGCGATAAATAGTCTCATCACCAGCAATCCCCCTTTTGCATTTCGTTTCCGCCTTTGACCTCAAATCTGGTCCCGTCACAGATGATTGTGCCGCCCTTGCCCTTGTTCTTCGAGTACTGCGCCCAGACCCAGCGGCCCTTATCCTTACCGTGCAGGGTCATAGCCTCGCCGTTGAATGTGCAGCCAGAGTATTTCGGGGAGTCTGGGCACATGACCAACCCAACCCCATTCCACACCGCCGCAGGGTTCCAATGGTGGAAGTGCTGGCTGAGTCCAGGTTGCGGCTCAGGCGTTGGCGTGGCTTCCGGCTTGGTCAGTGCGTCTTTCGAGGGGTAGGCCACGCTCGCCCCCTTGGTTGCGTAGGCAGGGCCAGCGATAACAACGAGCTTTTTGGTAGTGGCTGAGTCGCGGACCTCTACATTGCTGTCCTTGTAATTTCCCTCTATTACATATTTTTTCCCGGCAGTGTTCAAATTGAACCGGCCATACTCCGCGATTGGCTTTGAGAAGTGGAAATTGACCTCATTACTGAAAACGTTTCTGACGCCGTACTCAATCACGATTTCCTGCACCGGGGCCGGGAGCGGCGTTGGGATTGGGGTCGGCTCCGGTGGCGGCGGCTTCCTCCCAAGTGCATAGGCATCACAATTCCACGCCAGCAACAGCGCAATAATCAACGGTAGGATTTTCATCGTCGTCTCCCTCTTTTCTCAACTTTTAGCCCATAAAATAGCCCAACGGCCAGGGCGACTATGACCACTATGATTGAGTAGATAGCGATATAAGTCATCTTTCCCTCATCAGCCAAGGAACAATAATAGTTGTCATCACAATCTGCGTTTCATTCACCTGCTCAGGCTCCCGCTTCTTGTGATACCTCAAACAGGGCAGGCAGGAAGGCACTGCGTTCATCGCTGCGCTATAAGCCGCCCCTGCCCCAAGGCTGTCCACATTGCGGTAAAACGTATCCTGCCAAGATACTGTTGCCATCCAGCACCCATCACAGGACGACTCGGACATATTGCAGTAGCCGACCGATTCAGGTACCGACTCAGCAAAAGTATGGTCCGCGTTAGAACACATTGCATCACACCCGGCGAAAAACCCCAGGCTGTAGCCGCTGATCTGGTCAGGGGTGATATCCGGTCTTCCGCAGTTCGGGCGGAACAGTTGCGGCGCGCCGTGGGCGATGATGTAGTATCGTTCCGGACGGTTGTAATATCCGGCATTGATTGCCCACACGTCCCATGCATTATCACAGATATATTCAGAGTATGACCCCTGCACGACTTCTGCCCGTGCCAGCCCGATAAGCCCGCCAGCCCATACAGTCAGGCATGTTACGGCTATCAGGAGGCAGTTAAAGCGGAAACGCATCTTTCCAGCTCCCCTAGCCAGTGCGGATCGGTACCCATGAGGGATCAGGGGTCAGGTCGATAAGCTGCCCTTCTTCGATCACGGTTCGTTTCGGGAGGTAGTTGTACACCTCCATCTGTACCGGGAGGTATACGGTGTTACCGTCCCACTCCTGACATGCCAGTACTTCCCAGTCTAATCCGTAGATCAAGAACAATCCCTGAAGCAGCGTAACCGGGGCAGAACTTGGCAACTCAATGGTCGCTTGAATCATCTTCCGGCCCTGGTAAACTATTGTGCCGATGCTGATTCCGTCCTCTGAGTGCCATTCCGCGCCAATGCTTCCCAGCTCGTACAGCACGCCCTCGTGCTCCTGGGACCACAATGGGTCTTCTACAATCGTGTCTTCCGGGACGGTTATTAGAATACTAAGCACGCAGTACCTCCTTCAACTCTTGGGCAAGCTCTATGTCGGTGGTGGCTTTCAGGGTCTTCACATCCTTGCCCTTAATCTCCAGCAGCTTCTTGAGGGCGGTCATATTCTTCTGTGATACCGACTTGCCCTTGGGCTTGGTTCTTGGTTCTATCTTTGGCATTACATTCCTCCCGGATCAGCGGTGCCTAATACCCGCAGGTTTTTGAGGCTGGCGGGGTATGAAGTCGAATAAAAGAATCTGTATGTCGCACCTAGGGTAAACGCCCCGTCGTAAGTGCCTGCTGTCAACCAACCATCAACGCTATTATAGTTGTTCATTTTGGCCTTCGTGGTTGACCATGTTGATGCAATATCTACAGATGTTCCACTTGTTAATGGTGTAATTGCTTGTGTTAATGTATTCGTTCCATCAGTGATCCTTGCAGATGTTGGCCCGTACAGGTAAAAGAACGAGTTGCCTGCTGTCAAACTCACCGGCCGAACAGCGGCAGTTGCAGCAGGAATACTAGATTGATTAAATCCAGGGGTAAGTGTGTAGCTGATCTTTCCTTCTCTTGCTCTGTAGCTTGTGCCATCTGCAATAGTTATTAGTAAATCATCGGCACTCCGACTCGCAGCGGCACCCTCTACGATTATGCGAGAGTCGGCCACGATGCCAGTCTGAGCTTGCATCAGGCACCAAGTTATCGTGTCGCCATCCGCTACGGTCAGCCGCATGGTATCGCTGGCGTTCGCGGTCAAGGTCTGCGAGTACAGCACGGGCGCAGTGGTGACGGTCTGCGGTGTACCTGCTACCGTGTTTGTACCAAGGGTCAGCACATCGCTTGCCGTGGCCCCGTAGGCAACAAGGGAAAGGGTATGCGTTGCGGCTGAGAGTGCCCCGGTAAAGTCCACGGTGGCATCTCCGCCCGAAGCCGTGGTGACGTACCACTTGGTAGCCGGGGTTAATCTTTTGTATTTGTTGGTTGCGGTGATTACCGCTGAGACATTGGTGATGGTGGTTGAGCCGGTCCCGCCGTGAGTTTGGCCGGGGATAGCTGCGGTAGCTGCTGCGGTATTCTGTGCGCCTGTGCCGAGGCCGGAGACGAATGTTCCTGCGAGGTTGGCTGCGCCGATCTCCTTGACCTTGTCGCCAGCGTCAAGGGTGACTGTGGTATCTGTGGCTGTAAACTGCGTGCCAACTACGTTATCAGCAGCACCATCAGCCGTGAAATCTGCGTCCGTCCTTGCCGTGATCTGGTATCGCTTGCCAATGGTCAACGTACCAGAAGCAAGCTCACTCCCCAGCATATCCGGCCCAACGGTATTGAAAGCACCGGCAAGCTTGTTCGTCGTAGCTCCGTTATACTGGTATCCGGTAAGCTGGGCATCGGGTATCGCTGCGCCCTGGGCCTCGGTTACAACTCCGTTGGCGTCTACCGTGTTGCCGTTCTCGTAGGCGAGGTACTGGACACCCTTGACGGTCTGGCCACCGTAGTATTGATGGGTGCTGGTGTACTCAGAAGGATTTCCGTTTGACTGGCCCGTGACTTCCTCCAACATTGCGTTGGTGGCGGTGACTTGGGTGGCGGTGTTGCCATTGCGAATAATATAGGCTAATATGCCCCCGCCTGCATATATGCTCGTTCCAACAACGGAAAATCTTTTCGGAGTTGCTGAAAGAGTTACTGCCTTGGAACCTATAGCAGTAGTAGTGTATCCAGTTGCAGTGTTATATAGCACTACCGATGTGGTACCACTTCCGCTCAAAGTAACTGCCCAGCGAAAAACTTGTCCGGTATTTTTGACATAGATGGCTTGAGATACACCCCCATAATTATCCGGGAAGTTTATTGCATTCGTCCCTGTAACCGTAGCCGCCCCGAACTTCGTCCAACTCGCGACCGAGAAATCCTCGCTCGAATCCGCAGCAAGCAGGTTCGCTACCCGCCGAGCTTTGAACGTGGCCTCGTTGGTGTTGGTGGTGCGGACGTAGTTGCCTTCCCAGTCCTCGAAGACTCGGGCGCTGCCTCGGGTGAAGGTGGCGGTGCCTCTTGCTCCTAGGCTGTAATAATACAGATTGGTGTGGAAAGGAGCGTACAATACGTCCGGTTCCGGCAACTGGTACGGCACCATCGCCTGTGCAGAATTGCACAGGAGCAGCAGGGCTAGGATTATGCGAAGCACGGCTTTCATCAATCTGCCCCTCCGTCAGCCAGGTATGCGGAGCCGGGGTAAACAATCCAGGTTGAGTCATCCCGCCCGACAAGGCAAAATTGTTCAGCCTCGGAGCCGATAGTGTCAATCGCGTTCCCGGCAGTCAGGGCCGTGCCGCCAAGCACACTGGAGTCCGTGCCGTCCGCTGTATCTACAGTGATTACCTGAGCAAATCCGTTGGCGTCAAAGCAACAGGCCAACCCAGCAGCAGCAGCGGGAAGGGTGAAATCAATCGCGTCATCATCACCGTTGAGGTTAATATCCCCGTAGCAATCGGCAGCGGTCAGGACCACGGTGGCGTCGGTGTGGGAGTTGATGCCGACGGTCTTCGCTCCAGCTTCAGTCAACGCCGCGGTGCAGTCCTCAACCGCACCGGAGGCGTCAACCCCGAGCGGGTATGACCCCGCGGAACAGTTTGCCCCGTTCGCAGCCAGCGCCGAAGCAAGCCCGGCAGGAACCAACTCTGCTGTCGTTCCGTTCCCGACGTAGAGAACATCATCATCACTGTCCCAGCATAACTTGCCGTCAGTCGTGAACCCTGAACAATCAGTATTGATTGCTATCTCAGGTTGGGTCCCGAACGGGGTCGAGAACCCCTGTGCCAAGACAGCCGGGGCAACGCCGACGAAGAGAAGCCCAAGAAAAATTATTTTTTTAAACATACTCACCTCTGCTACTGTTTGACGACACGACAAATAACATTTTGAATACCCAGTTTCTTTGCAACGATCAGCCGATGGTCGCCGTCGACCAGTCTGTCCGGCTCGTATTTACCATTGACCACTCGCCCGATCAACAGCGGATCCTTGGTCCCCTCCTGTTGAATACTGGCGACAAGGTCGACGTGGCGCTTGAGAAGTTCAGTACTGTCTTTAAATCCTCGCCAAAGAAGATATTTGTGATACTCGGAATCCTGATAATTGCCGTTCTTGCCTTCCAGTATATCATCAATCAACCGAGAATATGAAGGTAAAAAGCGACTGCTCTTAAAAAACTGCTGTTTCGTGAACAGATCATCCACACTTCTTGAGATCAACGTCGGGTTCCGGAACAACACCGAAAAGTGCTTGACGCCCTTGATCACTCGTTTCTCCTGCCAACCTCTGAAGAGCTTCCGCAAAAACTGCAGGTCAGCCGGCGACTTGTGAACCGAGGCCGTGTTGTACCTCCCGATCAAGATCACGTTCAAAGCTCGGTCGTTGAGCTTTTGCACCAACGTCTGCAGATGTGCCGGCGTCAGCCAGTAGTGGACGTTGGCAAGGAGAACATAATCAGAGCAGGATGGAGAATAGTCGTTGATATCGGACTCGACGACTCTGACACCCTTGGGCTCGTGCTCTTCCCACCAGTAGTTGTGACGAAGGACCTCAGGGTCGCGCTCGACCCCGGTTGCTTTGAACCCCAGATCAGAAAACTTTCGGCAATAGAAGCCGGCGTTGCAGCCCAAGTCAGTCATCCTCCCCACTATGGGGCCCTCAATCAGAGGCTTGATGAACTTGTGCCATCGCTTCTCGTTCGTATCGTTCGTCCGACGAGTGGGCATCTGAACGCCATGCACAGTCGCTTCCTGATACCACTCACCGGGAGGGATCACGCCCATTACAGAGTGGAAGCTCCCCCAGTACGGCAGGGAGTAGCACTTCTTCTTGGCAATCCGCCCGCCAGAGAAGTTTTGCCCGTGCCGGATATCAAGGTTTGGCACCACCGTTGAAAAGCCCCTGGCTCTATAGTCTCCAGGGACCTTACCCAAGTCCTTACCTACAATCCCGACGAAGGCGTCTTCATTTGAACAGACCCCAGGCTCACAAGCCCCAGGCAACCCCTTTCGGATTTGGGCGCCTTGCTTGAGAATTGCCAACTTCTCTTCCACGGCCTCGATCAAGAGGTTACGCTCGCAAATCAGATTGGACAGGACCTTCCGCCGCAGGTAGCTGTACTGCCCAGTGTTGCTACCGCCCCACTGCACGAACCAGTGATTGACGTTGTACCAGAAAACAAAGTCGTTTGGTGGCTGCCAGTTGAAATGCTCCGGAGAGTACAGGCAGTCGTGCTCGACCAGTGCCACATACTTCGTGGTCGCCGCTTTTGCCCCGGTGAGGACCTGGGTAAACAGCGACTCGTGGCTCCGGCCGATATTCCCAACGCAGATGTTGTCGCCAAAGTCAAGAGGCTTCTGCGAAACAGAAATGATTCGCTTTCCTTGGGCAGCCTCAAGAAGTTTCTCTTGGCACTTTGCGAAAAGAAACGGGTCAAGTTGGTTATCTGTGTAATATATCAAGCTAATATCAGACATATTTTCTCCCAGCAACGAATGCTGCTCGGTCATGGTGATGTGAAACGATCTCCCCACACCAGTCTTCGATAAGGGACTTCAGGCCGGCCTCGGTGAACCTCCAGTAATCACTGGGATATTCGTGGATGCCGAAGTCGATACTCGGCGCCGTTAAAATCACCACTCCGCCAGGACGAAGGACCCGTCTGATCTGAGCTACGGTCTTCCAGAAGAACTTGTCGTGTTCAAAGGTCTCGACGCAGACGACGACGTCGAAATGGTTATCCGGAAAGGGCAAGTCGTTGCTGTTGGCGACGACGTCGACGTTGGTCCCCTCGCGCATGTCAAGTCCGGTGTAGTTGGTGTGGGCTAGGATCTGCCGGAGGTTGCCGTTAACATCGTAGGATCCGATCTCCAGACAGTCGCCGGCCGCGGCCAGCCTGTCTACCTGTTGTTTGACGAATCGTCGGACTGATTTTTTCATATCCGTTTCAGCCAGCCCCCACTGTTACAGGAGAACATGAACTGCTCCTCCGGCCGCTCTCGGCGAACTTTGTCGGTCCTCTTCAGAAACCACTCGACGGCCTCGGCCGGGTTATTAGGCATGCCCATCTCCCCCATCACCGTGTCTTCGGCGACGAGGTACTGGCCCTGCGTGACGATGTCGGAATACCGTACCAGCTCACGCTTCACCTGCGTTCGGCTGTGATCACCGTCCAGCACGACCATCACGGAACTCCCGTTCACCATCTCCTTGACCTTTCCCAACGTCTCCGTCGCCGTCGACCTCCCGGTCAAATAAGTGATCCGCGGATGCTGCGGCAGAGGGTATTTATCGTGCGACCGATCGATTGAGATGACCCGCCCGTGCCCGATCAAATCCATCATCTGAGCAAAGAACAGGGCCGAGCCGCCCTTGTGGGTCCCGACCTCGACCAAGACGTCTGGCTTCTGCTCAAAGAGTTTCTGCTGATAAAGGATGAGGTCGTTGGGATATTTGATAACCGTGTAACCCATCCACGTAGGCATCTTATTCCCGGACATCATGTGATTGAAGAACGCCCGTGCCGGCGAGGAGGCCGGCGCCACTGAAACTTCCGCGGGATTCCCGATCTTGGCCATAGCTTCCTTGCTCCACCCGGGGGGATTGAATTTGTCGAGGAGCCACTGGAAGGTCCGGACCTGTTTCGGCCACTTGTTGTTCATCCAGAGGTCGTTGCTGTAAGCCCGAGCGATATTGACCGAGTGCTGGCTCATATGGTAGGGGAACCCTTTCTTGTGGCCTTCTGGCACCCCGCCGCCGCGGAACCAGTGAGCGAACCAGCAGTTCTTGTTGACCACCATCCGGCCCCCGCTGAGTGCTGCCTTGCAGGCCTCTTCCACGCCCTGCTGCCCCCAGCCGCCGTGTTCCTCCATACAGCCGCCGAGTTCCCAGAACCTCTCCAAGTGCAGAAAGAACCCGGGCCCCATGCAGCACATGGTGTCGTCGATCATCTTGTTGTTGTCAGGCTGCTTCTTGTAATAGCAGGCCCGGAGATTGCCGTCGACCAGGCCGATGTACATATAGTCCGTGCGTTTGTGCAGCTTCGGCTGCCAAGTCACGACGTCCAGGTTGTACATCCGGGGAATCATCGTCATGTCGTACTCGCAGTCTCTGGCCAAGATCAAGTCAAAGCCCTTCGAGACCGCACAGTGCGCGTCCAGCTTCATTATGTACTTGCCTTTAGCCGTCCGGACTGCCTGGTTGATCGCCTGCCGCTGCCCGATCGCCTCCGGGTTGTGAATCCAGTGAACTTGCTGTCGCTCGTTCACTGGAAATTCAATTGGCTTCTCAGGAAGCCAGCCGTCGAGCACAACGATAATCTCGATCTCCCCCTCGGCGTTGGCCAAGAGGGATTCGATAGTCTTCTCCAAATATCCCTGCTCATTGCGGGATGGGATAACCACGCTCAGCATAAGAGTCTCTCCTCATCAAGACGGTGAACTTGACGGAGAAGCGCTCGCCGAAGAACTCGGACTTGTCGTCGGGCTTCCTGAAGCTGAAGTCGTCGGGCTCGAAGAAGCTGAAGAGCTCGCACTAGTCGTCGGGCTGGACGATGCCGAAGAGCTTGGGCTTGTCGTCGGGCTTGAGCTCGCACTGGTCGTCGGGCTGCCTGAAGCTGAAGCACTCGGGCTCGTCGTAGCACTGCCGGACAGTGAAGCGCTCGGGCTTGCGCTCGCAGACGAACTCGGACTTGTCGTAGCGCTGCCGGACAGCGAAGCGCTCGGGCTTGAAGAAGCGCTCGAGGACGGCGAAGTCGTCGGACTGGACGAAGCTGAAGTCGTCGGGCTTGAGGACGCGCTTGAGCTCGGGCTCGAGGACGCGCTGCTCGATGCTGACGTGCTGGCACTATCAGATGCCTCGTTCTCACCAAACCCAAGATCAGACAGCAACTGAACGCCGACGGCCGCAACAGTTATGGGCTTCACCAGTTTGATCAGATTCGTCGCGGTGAAGCTGATTTGAGTGTTGGACGCTGACAGGACCAGGGGTGCCCCGCCGAGAACAATCGCCCGCCACTGCTGATCCGTATCCAACTGCTTAAGTTCAACCACCTCCGCGGCGCCGATGCTGGCGTCGACCTGGATCGTCATGTTGAACCGGTTCTGCGGAATCTTCATCTTGTATTCCGCTGCCGCCGTTGTCGGCGCAATCAATACTTGACTCATTGGCTACCCCCTTAGGAAGCTGAAGCTGATGGTGAAGCGCTCGGGCTGGCGCTAGCTGAAGCTGACGGTGACGACGACACCTGGGCGCCCGGGACACTCTTCAACGTCAACGTCTGCGACCCCAGGCTGTCGACCTTTTTGAACACGCCAAAGGCGATCGCCAGAGCATCGCCGGCCAATACCGCGTCGTCGCGGTAGAGCTTGACCTGCAGAATGCTGCCCATCTTCTTGCCCGCGCCCGGGATAGTCGGGAAATATGATGTCTGCAGGATTGTGCCTTGGATGTAGGTGTACTCCTGCCCGGTTGCCGTCGCCGTGGTGAAGGCGCCCACCTGTTCACCAGGATTCAACCACCGGTAGGAGATCTTCCACGCCGGGGGCGTCGCTGCAGCCTGGTGCCAGAGTATCCTGGGATAAAGCGACGTCCCGGGGGCGTAGTCATGGTCCAGGGCAATGTTCGCGGTCAGGAACTCTGTGGTGCTGTTGTTCGGGAAAAGGTACCCGAAGTTGGTCGCGTCGTAATCCGGGGCCGACGTCGGCTCCATGGCTGTCAATGGAATCCACAGCCCGAGATAAGGCCTGGCCAGCCCTTTGAACGTCACAAGGCCGGTGACCGGGTCGACCCTGACATAGCTGTTGCCTCGGACATTTCCGAACAAGTGATACGGGGCTTGAAGTTCCATTGCTTTTCTCCTGTGATTACGTTTCTTCCATGGGCATTAGGATTGCTCCCATATTTCTATATACCCCTTTTTCGAACGTTATTGAAGGGGTCACCAATATTATTTTAAGGCGCTGAGATTATCAACTTCCCGGTTCCTATCGTTGAGGGAGTAAACTTCCCGGTACCAGTCAAACTTAATCCCACTCGGGCAGAACTTTGACTCAACATATTAAAGCTGATAACATAGTCAGTAAGATTTTCATGAGATCCATCAGTACATCTTACATAAAAGGTGTTAGTTCCTGGAGACACAGCCACCCCTGTTTGAGTATGCCACTGAGATGCAGTAGACTCAAACGTGTTAGCTATTGAACTATAGTCAGTCTCTGCTACAGTCCCATATTTGCATGTTGCGGTTGTTGCAGTAAACAATGATATCGTAGTCGTTGCCGCATAACTGACCGTCGAAGACGGGGCACCGGCTGAACGAACGGGCCCAGAAAACACCGGCTCTACGGCCCCAATGCTGGACAAGGTTCCGCGAGCTACGTTGTAAATATCAACTGGAACTCGTGGAGAGAATTTATATGTCAGGGTGTCACCAACAGGATAAGTAAAGGTTTCCGATGTATAGTCGCCGTCAGTTACCCCCCCGCCTGTTGAATAGGTAGCGGTTGCTCCAGAGTCAGGACGTTTTGTATAATTTTTTGGGCAGGTATACCCCGCTTGTGTAAATTTACTATTTGGTGTGCACTCACCTGTCTCAAGTTTTACATACTCATAATGGTTATACAAAACCTCGTTCCCACCAGCATTCCCATTCGCAAGTTGAGTAATAGCCAGGTTGCTGATGTCTGTGTCTTGAGCAAACTGCCAGAAAACATTACCAACCCAGGAAACATTTGTAAGGGTTGATGTTGGTGATATTGTGCTATGTCCACCTATAAATGTATTGTTCCACATTATCAGGTGATCCCAGTTGTAATAAAGCTGAAAATCAGTAAAAACACAGCTGCCAGTTTCATTAACTGTACAAGGATCGCGCATCTCAAGAAATACATTTACAAATGCGTTGTCCGTTGCAGTTCCAGTATCAGACCGCATAAAAATAGCTTCATAATGTAAGTCTGTTGCCTTGTAATTATAGACAATTCTGTTATCCGGAGGGGCAAGCGTTGTCCCTGTAAAAGTTTGAAATGCATCTGCGTGCCATGACGGGTTGTCAATATTATCGACATCATCAGCAGTACAGTTGACAATAAAAGGTGTATTCTCAAATACATCATTACCAATAAACGAGATTGTGGCACCTCTGACCAATGCTGCCTTCCTATAGGCATAGTCAGCATCATAGGTGTAGTCATTAGTACTATAATGATTGTTCTCGTCGCTGAGATGCACTGGGTTTGTATTGACAGTACCTCTTCCAGAACCAATTCTTCTACAACTATTCGTCCATAACCGTGTTGAACTACTATTGGCGACATACAGGGCACTGCCCAGACTTTGCAGAGTCACGCTATCATATTTGAGATACCCGGTTGTTATCTGTCCAGTATTGATTATTACATTTGCAACTGCCGCAGTATCGTCTTTCGTGATTGTTAACCATTGGCTTGACGTGCTTGCTGATGTAGAGGCTACCGAGTAAGTGCCCTCCTCGAGATAGATAATCGCACCGTCCGAAACGCCGCCATTTGCCGCTTGGATTTTGGTTATTGCCCCGGCTACGGTCAAGCATGGTGCCCCTTCATCGTTTACCATGCAGGTAGTATTGTTGCCCGCTGGATCAACCCAAGCTGTCACTGGAGTGAAAGCAGAGGCCCCATAGACCAGCAAAGATAGGGTCAATACTCTTTCATTGGCCTCGTTGTCGGTAACGGTGGCGGTGATAGTAATAGCCCCGTTTCCGGTAAACTCAGAGGCGGGGAAATTAACCCAGTATTCCCAGGTATCCGTGGTCGAATTCAAGGTCATGGAGGTTGCTGTCTTTGTTCCTCCACTATACCCCTGGCCAGATGCAACAAAGTCAACTGATGCAATCCCTGGCTTAGAAAATGCCGCAACTCCGACATTAAGTGAAGCCCCATACTCAATCCGCTGGTATGGAACTACGTCGAACCTGGCAACAGGCGAATAGGCCAGAGCCAATGATGGAAAAAGGAGTATCAGAAAAATTACGGCGTATTTACCCATATGCCCCCCCATTCTATTGCGGCTGCTTCGTCTGTATCGAGTTGATATCCAGGCCCAGTGTGCAAATACTGCCCATCAGCAGAATCAAATCTGGCGAAAGTACATTCGCTAGCAGCATCGCAAGTTGTTCCGGCGTCTATCTGAAAATACGAACTTGCCGCGGTACCATCAAGGTGCAGAACAAAACTGTACCAAATTCCAGTTGTGATAGCAACCTCGGCGCTATTCCCTGCGCCTTGAGCTTTAATCATCAACGTTCCGTTATCGTCGATGAGTTTAACCATTGCCAAGCCAGCAGCATCACTGGTGCTATAGTTACTCCAGTGCAGAACAGTAAGTGCATCGTCGTTGGCGGGGAGTGTGCTTGAGTTGACCCTGATACTCCCGGTAATATCAAGACTTCCGGCCCTAGATATTGGTGCTCCTGCGTCCCAGGTGGCGTAAGTCATGTTACTTGCACCGGCGATGGCTGCAGAATAAAGGCCCACAAGGCATGACCCTGCCGGCGCAGTTCCCGTCAGAGTGTAATTCTCGGTCAGCGTCCCGCCTGTGCCTACTGTCTCTGTCCAACCCGCGGCTTCGTAGCCTCCCTCAAAGCCCTCACTCAGCTCATCCCCATTCGCAGGAGTAGTACAAGCGGTACTCCTGCGCACGAGAATACCGCTCGCCGCAAAACTGTCTGACCATGTGAGCAGTATAAGGACTGCTGCCAATAAATACTTCATCAGTCGGCATCCACAGTATAACTGACACATATCGTATATTCGTCTGTCTCCGGGCTCACTGCATTTGTTACGTTAAAAGCCAGCATCTCATATGCCGTAAGCCCATTTGCCGCTGTGACAGTCTTTGGTGTTGCAGTCGTTGTTGATGCCGCACAAGTCGCGGCTGTATCGGTAATAGTCATTGCATTCCCGGCCCCGTCTTCCAAGGTGATTGTCGCCGGAGTTGAACCAGTACCTCGATAATGGCACCACAGCCCAGTGATGGTCACTGCATAAGGCCAGGAAAAATAGGCATAATCATCATCGGCAGCAGCGAGATTTTCAACGGTGATGCATAGTGGCTCTTTATACGTCAGTACTCGCTTCGCCCCACCGTAATAAAGAAGTTGATCGCTGGTGGTGTCGATCGCGGTTTCGCCCGTTTCGTCAACCGTCGGGGCCACACCGTTTGGCAAACCAAAAACATCCAAGGCGATTGCACTTGTCCAAGTGGGGTTGGCCCCAACCCCGTTTGTCTGCAACAGCTTGCCGGCGTCCCCCGGACCAAGGTTCGTGATCGCTGATCCGTCATAGTAAAGGATGTCGCCTTGAGAAAGCGTCAACCCGGAGATCTGAGTCAGGGAAGTGTCAAGCGGTTGAAAATCAACCCAGGTCCACGTCCCCGACAGACACTGCCCGGCGTCGGCCGAGGCCTTGACCTCCTGCACTCGGCTGCCCTCTGCCGCAGAGTACTTGTAGACCACCAGCCCGTCAGTTGCTGCCGCCGGCGCCGTGTGATCAGGCAAGGCCGTGATGTCAAAGTCGGCCCGGGCTGTGCTGCAAGCCGTCAGCAAGAGTATTGCTGTTATTAAAAATCTCTTCATAGCGGTTCTCCGACTATTTGTTGTAGATTTCATTGTTATCGCAGTTCGGCCCAAGAAGTCTTGAATATAGAACCTAAAGCTGTTACTCTATATGTTGACCCAATTGGCACTATACCTGAAATCACTACATAGTGTGTTGTAATAGTACTTACTTGTGCTGATATTCCAAGCAACGTAGAATCAACATACAAAGACAACCCGGCTAATGGATTTTCATCTGTTGTGTACCCAGTAACAGAGACCACAAGTGGTTTGCCTGTTGTGTTTGTATATGTTGTATTAAAAGCCCTGGCACTCCCCATTTCCTGCCAAGTCTGCCCGAGGCCAAGACCAACTGCCGGCGCCGTCAAGGAGATCGTCCACGCTGAAGTTGTCCCTGCGCCACTGAATGCCTCAGACATGACCACCAGTGACCCAGTGGTAGAATTGTAGGCTGTGATCGTCCCATACATATAATACGTGGGAGAGTTTGTCCAGGCGATGATAACCTTCATCCCGACGACCAGAGATTTCCCTGCTTGGATCGTCAGTGACTTCGACCCGGTACCAATCGTCAGGCTGGTCGTACTCGTCGCGCTCGTCCCCGGAGCAGCCACAGCCGTCGCCGCACTGGCCAACGATTCTGCGGCTTTTGTCGTCGCCGTCGCTGAGGCTGCCGAAGCAGTTACCGCCGCGGCAGTCGCCAGAGTCTCTCGACTGTTGACGTTGGCCTCCAAGGCGTTGGCCTCGGTCACGAACGTTGATAATGCTGCGACCCAGGCATTCGCTTTTGTGTTGAACGCTGAAGCACTGTCAGTATTTTTATTTGGGGCTGATGGAAGGGCTGAGATAGTCATGCTGGGCCTCTTTAAGTTAAACCTTCGATTTCGAGAGAGCAGATACTCCCACCGTAATCTTGTAGTACTATATCAAAATTCTTATAGAATCCATAAACAATTGTTAACTCGGAAAATGTACTGACCTCGGTGCCCATCCAAACGCAGGGGGTAGCCCTGACACTTGAAAGGAATTTCTTAACCATCCTCACCATGCTGTGTTCCAGAAAAAGATCACACTCCATCTTGTCGGCATAAACCCGTTCAACAACAGAAGTCACCCCAAAGTCGTCAGTCTCTTTTGTCGAATAGTCCAGTATACCCAACTGCAGCCCCCACTGAGTCTCCCCAATGTAAACTGACTTTCCAAATGCGAACGTCCCCACCTCTACAGTCGTCCCGGTTAGAGTAACTTTAAGGATTGCATTGGTGTAAGTCGGCATATTCAGAAGCAAATAATCTTCGAGATTCTCCAGTGCTGAGAAGAAATATTGATACCAGTCATTGTCAGTCTCATCCGGAGCAGATATCAAATCAGTCTCATAGTGCCAGAGCACTCCAACCGGGTAAGGGCTGGCGCTGGCTGACGAACTTGGGCTTGCACTCTCTGACGAGCTCGGGCTTGTTGTTGGGCTAGACGACACAGAAGAACTCAAACTTGTCGTCGGGCTTGAGGATACGCTCGACGAAGCTGAAGACGAGGCCCCACCGTCATCCCCGACGCCGCCGTCTTTCAACCTGTTGCCCGCCCCATCAACCAAGAAGTTCCCGTCACCGTCGGTCAGATAGTTGCCCCCGCTGGCACTCGGCGATGCTGATGGGCTATTTGACAGGCTGGAGCTGGTGCTGGGCCCCCCAGAGGCGCTGACACTTGGTCCTCCAGACGGGCTGGTTGAAGCACTCAAACTGCTGCTGGCTGAAGAACTCGGGCTTGCGCTTTCTGACGAACTTGGGCTAGTCGTCGGGCTCCCTGATACTGAAGCGCTCGGGCTCGTTGTCGGGCTGGACGAAGGTGAAGAACTCGGGCTCGAAGACGCTGATGTACTCGGGCTCGTCGTCGGGCTGGACGATGGCGAAGAGCTTGGGCTCGAAGACGCTGATGTACTCGGGCTCGAAGACGCGCTACTCGAGGGGCTTGTCGTCGGGCTAGACGACACAGAAGAACTCAAACTTGCTGCCCCTGACGGGCTCGCTGTTGCTGAGGCCGAGGCACTTGGGCTCATCGTCCCATAAACAGCATCGTCCAAGAGTTCAATTACTACGTGATTGGCAACGATATCCAGCAGAGCCAGAGAGTCCACAAAATCAGCATCGGTCAGTTTGACCATCACGATCAGGAAGTTATTCGCGGCAGTGACCGACCCCACTGATTTGTCAAACATCTTCCAGCGGTTCGTCGGGCCCAGATCCAGCCACCAGTCTGTTGCGGTCGTCGGATCGTTTCCGGTGTTTGCCGCCTGCAGAGACTCATAGATCTTGTGCGTACTGAGAACTATAACCTTGTCCCCGGCACCATAGGTCGTCCCAATTGCCCAGGCAGCATAGTCATCTTCAGGCTCTGAACACCCATACAGGGTTGCATCCGTAACCGCGATAGGCTTTATGACTTTCATATTACGCCACCCTGGTTGCCGGCATACCAATGGATTCCCATCGGTCAAGCATCCGGGCAGTTTTCTGGGTATTCTTCAAGTTCTGGACGTTGCCGGCAACTACTGACGCCCTGAGGTCGTCCAGCCTGGTATTGACCTCGTCTTGGCTCTTGCGGTTGGCCTCGGCGTCGCGGCTGCTGATCGTTGGAACTTCTGTGTTGATGCCTGCGATCTTGTTATTCGTCAACTTCTCGATCTGGTTGACCGCGCCCATCGTCTTCCAATAATCCCGAGCGTAGTCCGCAGCCGTAGCATATTTCGACTTATCGATCGAGATATCTTTCAGGACCTCGCCGATAGTCTCAACGCCTTTAAAGTCGCCGGCCTTGGCCTGAGTCAGGATGTCGAAGAGCTTCTGTTGCGCTGTGGACGACTTCAACGCAGCACTTTCGATCCCACCCATGGAATCCTTAAACGATCCAATCGCCGTGACCGCCTCCAGCAATCCTTGGTTCATCACCTCCAAAGACTTGAGTCCGTAGAGCTCCCGGATCTTTGCCAGTTCAGACTCACCCAGACCAAGCTCTTTCGCCTGAAGGATCATGTCCTCCATCTCACGATTAAGCTGGAATAAGGACTTCTCTGACTCCGTCATACCCATCATCTTGATCTGGTCAGTGATGTTGAGCATGAACTCTGCCTGTTCTTTACGATGGGCCTCAATAAGCTCAGCGGCCTTAAGCTGCTGCAACTGCCTGATCTTCATCAGTTCAGACTCACCGAGCCCCAGAGCTTTCGCTGCAGCGATCTGCTCCTGCATCTCTCGACGAGTCCCGCGCAGAGCAATCTCAAGATCAGTCATCCCGAAATTGTTGATCTCGTCGTTGATCCCACGCATGAACTCGAACCGGGCCTGGGCCACCTTCTTGTTTGCTTCCTCGATCTCCATCGCCTGCAGGCGTCGGATCTTTGCCAGATCTTGCTCCGAGGCGCCAAGCTTCTTCGCCTCCTCGATCATATCGTAGAAACGATACTGAATCTCTAAGATCTCCTTAGCCAGGTCTGTGCCACTCATCAAGCGCATGGACCGGGTCACATCATCCAGCATATCAACCAGCGACTGCAGATCCTCCGGAGTCTTTGATGATCTGACACCGCTCAGCAGGGATCCCGGCTTCGGAGTGCTCCCGGGCGGACTTGCCGGCGGGGTTGGGCCCCCAATCAGATATTTGTCAGCGTTGATCGCTTCCAGCAGCGAGAGGTGTTTCTGAGTAGAGCGCTGATTGATGACGTACTCACCGCCCATTGCGATCTGTGGCCGGCCGGCGATTGTCCCGATGTACAGATCATCCCTGACCCCGGACCCGCCGCGGAGAAGTCCTCCTGTAGCCGAACCTTCAGCAGTCCCGACCCCAGTGGTGCCGGTCGATATGCTGCCCTCAGTGATCACGCGAAGCGCTGCTTGAATATCGTAGGCGGCGTCGCCGATGGCATTCCCCGCCTGAGTAGCCGAGGAATCCAAATCCTGCAGAGAATAGTCCAAAGACCCCATTACGGAGTTCAACGTGTAGATTGCATTGCTCGCTGTGTTGGCTTCGTCCCCAAACACGCCCACGGCGCTGGTCAGCATCGAAGTGTCAGTATAGACTTCCTGCATCTGCTGAGAAATCATAGACAAAGAATAAAGCACCGGATTTGTAGCCGCCAGGTATTCTTCCCCGGCAGCCCTCATCCTGCTGATTGCCGATCCGGTGTAATCGGCCATAACTTGGGACACTTCTTCTTGTGTTTTTCCCAGCGATCGCAAATACTTCTCGAGTTCTTCAGAGGAACCTGACGCCGAGCCGGCTGCATCTTCGAGCAGGATCAGTGCTCGATGCATTTCACCACTGCTCAGGTTAAGGTCCGTCAAAGACTTTTTCATCTTGTCAAAGGACGGAGTCGAGGCCTCGGCCCACTCCCACAGCCCTTCGGCCGTAGACGGGTCAATAGCGACATTCAGCTTCTCGAGGGCTACCGCAAATTCCTCAAATGTCTCTGGCTTCCCAATATTAAGCGCCATGCGCTCCAAAGACTGAGCATCATCAAACAACAACTGCAGCGCTTCTCGTATTGCCGAGTTACTCTTTTTCCAAGTAGGAGCAGTCTCATCCCACTGCATACCAAGGGCACCGGGCGTCACATAGGGGTCTTTTTTGAAATAGTTATCCTCCCGGGCGGACTTTGCTTTATCGGCGTCTGCCAGCATGATCAGTGAATTCGAGGCTTGGTCCCATTTCGCATTCGTCTCTCCGAAATAAGGGATGACCGTCTTCTGAAATTCGTTACCGATCAGCGAAGCAAAGGTCTCCGGCCGGAACCCAGCCTTGTTGAACATGTCGGCTTCGTCCGGCATCATCTTCTTTTTCTGACTGCTGTACGCCATGATTGCCATGGAAACAACTGCCCCGATAATGCCTGCGTAGGAGCTGAAACTTGACGCCGCGGGGGCTGCTGACTGAGCTACAGGCGCAGCAGCTTGAGATTGCAGTACGCCATAGGAACCATACTGGGCCACTTGGCTGGCCACAGTCGGGGTTGCCCCATAGGTCCAACCCAGCGCCGTGGTCGCCTGAGGCGCCAGAGACCCCGCCTGTGAAGACAAAACTCCATAGGTATTCTGACTCGTCTGCCAAGCGCTAGCTGCTCCTGGAGAAGCCCCAGAAGGAGAACCTGTACTGCCCAACGGTTGCCCTGACCCTGGAGTGTATGGAGCAATGGTTGACCTCGGGAAGGCATAATTATACAGCCCCTTGGCAATCGCAGCCGAAAGACTCTCCCCAGTGTACATCTGATAACCGGTGCCTGCTACGGTGCCCAGTGTACCAACTGCGCCAACGCCACCGTTACTGCCGCCCCGATTCCCAGCCAGAGCCGCCCCCAAGGAGCCAAGAACTGCACCAAAGCCGCTGCCTCCGCCGCTCCCGAAAGCGCCCATGATCACGTTGCCTATCTGGGCCATAGCCCAGCGAGCAATAAGATCAGCGATCCAATTGATGAACAGGTCCAGCATCCGGTCAAGAAGGCTGTCCCAAAGGTCGCCGATGCTCTCGAAGTCACCTTTGATTGCGGCGACGAAGGTGTCGTGAAAAGCATTCTTCAGTTCCCCAGCCACTTCGTAGCCGACTTCCCCCAGAGTCTTGGTGCTTGCGATCGCGTCCTTGACCCCGAGAGCAAATCCGTCCCACAGGTTATTACTTTTTTTGATAAGGATGTCAGAATTCTGGATTGCCAATTGATACTGCTCATCAAGCTTTGCCATTGCTGCGGCTCGATCTTCAATCGTGGCATTGGTCGCCTGTTCCAGTGGGTATTTCTTGGCAATCGCGTCTTTCTGGTCTGTATAAGTTTTATTAATCTTTGCCAGTTCTTTGTCAAACTCTGACATATTGCGCTGGGCATGATTGCCAAAAGCCGCTTCAATCTCCTCTAGGTTATTCTTCAAATCTGATTTCCGGAGTTCTTCAGCCGTTTCCTGAGCTTCAGTTTTTAAGAGCCCAAGCTCTTTTCTCATCCGGGCCAGACCGTTGTCGTCTCCCTCAAACTTTTTCTTGATCTCAGACTCCATCTTAATAACGGTGTCATCGATCTTCTCCATCATCTTATCAAAAGCAGAGAGCTTTCCAGTAGAGGCATCACCAAAAGCCTCCTCCATCTTTTTACTGAAATCATCAAGAGCAACCTTCTCAAGATTATCAGCATTCTCGTAGGCTTTGACCATCTCAGAGTTAATGACCTTCATCCGTTCAGCTGTTTCAGGGGTGCCAATACCAAACTCCTTCTCAGCAGCAGACTTTAACTTTGAAGATGTGTCTGATATCTTCTCCTGTAACTTTTGATACTCAGAAAGATACGACTGAGAAGTGTCCCCAAAAGCTTCACGGACTCTAGTATTAAAGTCTCTAATACTCTCAGCAGAACCTTTAAACGCTTTGCCAGCGCCAATAGTTTTGGCTGCCAGGTTACTCATCATCGTGCCAACATCAGCCTTTGATATAGCCTGTGCAGTCCCTTCGAGCTTCTTTTGCAGGGCTAGAATTGCTTCTACACCTTTCTCATACTCCTCCCGAGCCTTCCGCATTGGCAGCAGATTATCCAGTAGTTTTTGCTCGCTGTCCTTCAACCAGTCTGGAGATTCTGCAGATCCTTGAGACATACCTGAAGAGCCTGCGCCAAAGTAATACCCCAGAGTTTTTGATGCTAGATTTCCACCCGCGGCTGGATTCCCCAAAGATGGGAGTCTCTGCTGTTGATCAGCTAGAACACCATAAGAAGAGGCCAGTCGGTCAACCGCTATGGAAGCTTCATAATGTGCCGCTTTTTCTGCCAACAAGGCATCTGTGGACGCTTTGATAGCCGCAATCCTTGAAGCATAAAGATCCCCAGACTCTTTGAGTTGAGCATTCTCAGCAGAAAGATCAATCTTAAAGGCTTCTTTTACTGCCGAGGCCGCTTGAGTGAGGTTATCCCCAATAGCCGACATTGCCGGAGAATAAAAACTTGACAACAGTGGAATATCTTTCGTCGCCTGACCGATCATCGTAATCATTCGATTGATCGCGTCAGGAATGTAGAAGATTTTGTCAATGACCCAATTGATTGCGCTACCAAAGATAACCATCAGCATAGAACCCAAAGACTCAAAAACTCCTTGGATTGTTACAGCGGCTGTTTTTGCTGTCGCGCCTAAATTTATGAATAATACATCAATTGAATAAAACTGTTCTCTAAACAGATTTACAATATTAAGATTTGAAATAAATCCTACAAGGTCAGTAAACCTGGTCTTCAGCAAATCTACAACTTCTGCAAACGAAATTCCACCATCAACCAAATCCCACAGTTGTTTAACAAAACTTATTGCCAACTCAATCAAATTAATGAAGTCATGGCCAATAGCCCCGATAACCGAAGCGAAAACAGCAAATATTGGGCTGATATCAGTAACAACCATTCTAATTGATGATATAGCTTCGGACAACCCTTCAACATTGACTGGTTTGAGAAGCATTTTCTCCAGAGCAACTTTCAAGTAATCGAGTTCAGCCCTGGCTGTATGCGCAAGATCCTGATACTTTTCCTCAATGAACCCAACCCCTTCCGCAGCCTGACGAAGCTTCAGAATAAATGCGTCGAGCTCCTTGACCTGCTGAGAAAGCACTGCCCCGGCCTTCATCGATCGGGCAGTAAAGAGTTTGGTAAAAATCGCAATCCGCTTCTCGTCAGCAACCCCTGCCAAAGCCTTATTCAACTCTTTGAAAGTCTCAACAACGTTCTTAACACTCCCATCTTCGTTAAAAGCATTGAACTTACGACCAAGCTTCTCAAACATCTTATGAACAGGGTCGCCGGCCGTCTGCAACTTCAGCATACCAGTCCTGAGAGATGTTGCTGCTTTTGTCCCTCTGATCCCGGCATTGGCCATAATCGCCAGAGATGCGGCAACTTCCTCGAATCGCATCTTAGAAACGATCCCAAGTTCCGCCGCATGCGAGAATGCATTGCTCATCTCATCAACTTCAGTGATAGACAGCATTGCGGCCGCAGCCACCATATTTGCGGCATCTGCAAAAGTGAACAACTTCCCAGTCGCTGCTTTCATCGTCGGTTGGAACGCCAAGGTGAGCCCGATCACGTCCTTGATTGCTTCCCCAAGTTCCATATCAGCAATCGTGGCAAACTTGCTCATCGTTGCCAGATCACGCAGGGCCTCGGCCGGGGCCACACCAGCCTTGGCAAATTCCCGCATCCCCGCGGCGAGTTCCGTCGGCGTATGACGCAACCCCTCCATTGCCATCAACCGCTGCTGGATCTCGTCAAGAGGCATCAACGCCCCTTCAACGTCCTTGGACAACGACTGGATGGAGGTCGTGGCATACTCGAAGGCCACGCCCAGGCTCATTGCTTCCTTCGCTGCCCGGACCCCGGCAAACGCAGCCATCAACGGCAGCAACTGTCCATAGGCAAACCAGAGCATGCTCATAGCGCCGGCCGCGCCTCTGACAGCCGACCCGTAGGTCGTGAAGGCCCCTGAGGCCCCTGCGGCTGCCCGACCTGCTTGGGTCGTCGCTGCCGCTGACTGACTGTTTGCCACTGCATTAGTGCTGGCAGCCTTAGCCGCTGAATACTGCGCACCTAGATTAGCATTCACCGCCCCGGTTGCTGCTTGATAAGCCACAGTCTGGGCATCATAGGCAACCGCGAGGCCCAAAGCCACAGCTTGGTTAGCTGCTTCTACCCGAGTCTGTTCAATTACGGCCCGAGTCAACCCGATTGTCCCTGCGGTTACCTGAGCCTCGGTCTCGAATAAATACCTCTCAACAGCCAGTTTTCGCTCAAGTGTGATTGTCGTAGCAGCAACTGCCTTTGCTTCTGCCCCCTGAAGATAGGCTAGTTCTGCTTCTATATTAAATAACTGAGTCTTTGATGCAACTGACTTGGCTGCCACAGCATTTTCCATCTCTCTGGCACGAATCGATGCTGCGGTAGCCACATTCATCTTGACCCTGGCATCAAATAATTCTCTCAGCCCCAGAGATTCAACTTTATTCTGAGCAGCATTCTTTGCCGAAGCAGCCCCAGCTGCTAACGCCGCCTTCGCTTGAGCTGCAGTGGCTACAGCTACTGCATCATATTCAACTGCCAGCCCGGCCGTTACCAGTGCTGCCAAACGTTGTGAATCTGTTAACTGAGCTTCAGCAATCACCAAAGATTTCATAGCCAAAACTTCACGAGCTATTGAAACAGTCGTGGCCTCAGCAATGGCGAGCTCAGCTTCTTTAACAGCCACAACCTTAGCGGAGGCCAGGGCAGTCCCATCGAGTAACGCAATAGTCTTGGCCCGGAGTGCCGCAGCTTTACTCATCTGGGAACTCAGGTTCCCCAACGCGATGGTCTCAGCCTTCTGGTTAAGAATTAACTCTAACTGGGTTGAGAGAACCCCATCAAGAGATTTTTTGTATGAAAAACCGTCAACTGTGAGCTTTTTGAATTCTGATCGGAGTGCTGCTGATTCTCGGGTAGCTTTTTGAACCTGAGTCAAATACTCAGAAAACCCGGCTCCTCCAGCTTGGAGCATCTTGAGTACCCCAGAAAACCCTGTCTGAAGAGCTTTTACTTGCTGAAGAAATTCGGAAATAGTCTTGCTGCCGGCCTTGAAGCTGGCTGCGGTTTTATCCGTGATTTTACCAGTCTTCTGCAGACCAGCAGCAAGTTTGTCAATGTCCTGAAGGGCCCTCTGAGAAACGGAAACGCCGATATCTATCTGGCCCATGAATTACCGCCCAGGTTTCCGACCCTTGGTACTTGAAGAGTTCGGTACTTTTGTCGTTTTGCCTTTTCTTTCTGCCTTTTTTCTCTCAGCTTTGAGAAAAGTGCTGTCCAACTCCTGCATGATGTCAATAAAGAACTCCATTGGTTCTTTACTGACTGCTTCATTGTAGGCAATAATAGAAGGCAAGTCAAGCGGATTAGCCCCTGACATACCATAAGTTCTTGATTGGTGAAGCCTGGAAAAGTCCAGTACCAGTGAAATGTGCCACCACTCCACTGTTGGACGGTTTCGAAGTGCTTGAGGAATGCTGCCGGATTTGGCAACATTCTCAAGCACGGCTATATGTTCCCCCCACTCAACAGACCAATCAATGTAGGGGATTAGGGCTTTTTTACTTCGGCCACGTCGTCAGTTGGGCGATAGTTGCTGGGCTCCTGAGCGAACTCGACCACGGCAGAACGCAGAGCCGGATACTCAAGCATCAGCTTGGTGGCGTTCTCGACGTTGAACTCCAGCTTCTTGCCTTTGTTCGAAATCCCGCTCCAGCCGATCAGCACGGTTCGGGCCAGTACCTCAGCCATCAGCTTCTGGGAAAGTTCTTCGGCTTCCGGCGTCTTCATCTTGAGGACCTTTTCCCACCGACGATACTCCTGGCCCAGTTGCCGCTCGTAATCCGGATTGGGTATCCGGCGCACCAGAAAGAACTGCTCCCCCTTGACGTCGAGAATCATCTTCACGCCGTCCTCAGCCATCTTCTTGTCAAAACCGAATACCTTGTCGATGTCCAGCATAATTAGTTCTCCTGTAGAAGGTTTAAAGTTATTTTAAAGATACCCTAAGAAACTTGCAATATCAAGCAGAATCGTATATAAGAAGATCATTAGGTTATTAACTTTTACTGAAGAGGTACAACGTGGCGATTAAGAAAGGCAACAAGATGCTGCAGATTACCCTGACTCCGTTCCATCTGAGAAAACTGGCAATGATCCGCAGCAAGTCAGGCTTGAATAACTCCGCAGTGATCCAGAGACTGATCGAAGGGCACGATTTGTTCGGGAAGATGGCCGAAGAAAAACCCCAAGAGGACTGACGTCCTCTTGGGGTTACACTGAGGTTGGCTGTTAGGAAGCACTTGGGCTGGAAGAAGCGCTCGAAGAGGCACTGGAGCTTGGGCTCGAAGAGACCGAGGAGCTCGGGCTGGCGCTGGCAACACTGCTCGGACCGGTGTCACCAAAGCGATCGATACTAATCATCGCGTTGGAGACCGTGTCAATCGTTGCCGTCAGGCCCAAGTTCATGATAACGTCGGTGTTGATCCCGCCGGCCACAATCTCGGAGCTGGTCAATTTCGCCCGATCGATGTTGAAGGCATAACCCTTTCCATTCGCATCGGACACAGCGATCGAGAACGACAGCGACTGGTTCAACAGCATCTTGTCGTAGACAGATGCCGAGGAGTCCGCGCCGAAGAAGATGTTGAGGTTGGCTGTGATCTCAAAGGTGCCTTGGATCAGGTCAGAGAACCCGAGCCCGCTACCCAGACACCGAATGCCTCGGAGCCCGGTCCCGATGTTCAGAGAAAAAGACTCAGCACAAGACTCCCCGAGAGAAGCCCCATCCAGAAGAACCGTAGTTCCCTGCACAGAGTTCATAACCGGCGAAGTCGTCGCTGCAACAACCGAACCCAGCCCGGACGGAAACATCGTGTCAGTGTCCCGCTCGCTGGTCTGTCCGAGGAAGTTCAGCGAACCAGTCAGCATCGACCCTGTCGAGAAGTCAAAGCTGGCGGACTCAACGCCACAACTGGTGTACATAAAGTGCTGGTCAACGTCAGTGAACTCTTTCTCGATCGAGAACGTCCGCAGATCAGCAACCCCATTCTTCAACCTGGATGAAGAGATGGTTGTCATATGGGCAGTGGCATCCGTGGTGACCGTCTTGACCGCAGTCTCGAAGATCAGTTTATTCGCCGTCGCCGCGGTAGACGTCGACGCCCGGTAAATACCCACGTTTGCAGCAGTCCGTGCGGAAGCGATCCGGACCCACTGCCCCTTGGAGATCAAGGTGTGAGGGATATCCCCGGCCACAGAGTTGATGCTGTTATCCACCGAGGAAAGCGTAGCATCCGAGATCTCGGCAGTGCTATCCGTTCCAATCGTGGTAAAAGTTCCGGCGAGCAGCGCTTCAAGAAATGGGTCGTAAGTTTCAAACGACATCTCGAAGTTTAGCGCTCCACCAACCTGGCCGCCAGTCAGAATACTGTCAGGAGTCATCCGGTCATCGCGGAGCTCCTGGCTGGCGGCGGACTCGATGCTCTGGTTTAAGGATTCACCAGTAACCCTGAGCTCAGTCGGGTTCCCAGTAGGAGTCGTCCCGCGGACGGTTTCCTCGAGATACCGGATTTGAGCAGCACTTGCAGAAGCAGGCATAAGACCCTCCGTTAATTGTATTTTTCAAAAGTGAATGGCAACACGTTTCGTACCGTGTGCCAAGCCGGATAACTCACCCCTGGCAATGGGACAAGCTCTCTGAAGGTGATGTCATCGAGCACCTCCACACTGAAATTGGTATCCAAAAAATCAGTGTACTGCGTCTGCCACTTCGTCCCGTCTCCGGTCCGAACATTGGCAACGACATACAGCCACCCACTCACCCGGGTGAAGTTACTCCCCAGGCACAACTGCCGCTGGTTGTTGATCGCCAGTTCGACCTTGACCCAGGGATCGACCTGAGTCTCGATGTCGACCTTGGGCTTATTCGGGTAATCGACCAAGGTCGTCGGATACGCGGCATCATGTGCCGTCTTGAAGAGGTCGATGATTGTCTCCCGCAACTCTTCAAAGGTCATGCCGCACCTACCCCGAGAAAATCAGTGTTGGCGTAGTAGTTCCACTCCGATTCCGTGTTGGCCACCGCGGCGTCAACCCGCATCATAAACTGCTCAACAAACCCAGGGCTGTGGCCAAACTGTGACCGCAGTTTGACCCGGCCCTCATTCACGTCCATGGCGTAGTCCACGCCGTTGGCCACCTGAATCGTCCAACCGTGGGCCTCGAACCGGTCCTTGAACGAGTGTGACTTCCCGTGGGCATTGGACAGCGCTTCCATCACCGCCGGCAGGTCCCCCTTCTGATAAGGATTGTCCGGGAACGGGAAGTTTCCGGAGACCCTAAAACTCGACCGGTTCACGGTCATGTTCCACGATGCCGCCATCGTCCCGGAATACTGCGGGGTCTCCAGCACAAGCTTGACAAAAGCC
>Ga0209728_1000119_pt1 | contig 72200 bp, 132 predicted proteins | sample RifGroD1_FD_183997 | JGI IMG/M metagenome (GOLD analysis project Ga0209728, IMG submission 183997) | Groundwater microbial communities from Rifle, Colorado, USA - Groundwater D1 (SPAdes) (version 2) | ecosystem: Environmental > Aquatic > Deep subsurface > Groundwater | place: Rifle, Colorado... | reverse complement strand
TTTTCTCTAATAATTTAGCATTATCATATAATCCATTCCAATGATTTATATAAATAAGATTATGCATATCATACTTAGAAATTCGTTCTGATTTAGACTGTTGATCTACTATTAATGATCTAGATGTTACAAATAATATTTCTGAATATTTAATGTTAGGAAAATATTTATTTAATTCATTAGCTACAAAATAAGTTTTTCCCGTACCTGTGCCTGAAGATATAAGATTAAAATTCTTTTTATCTACATCCATATTGTCAATTTCATCTGATATAAATTTTATAAAAATTCCTCCTTTAATTTTTAATACTAAGGGTGCAAAAATTGGATATTCGATTATAGAAAAATCTAATATTGCACCACATAAATTATAATATTAATCTGATAAAATAAAAATAAAATAAATAATAATAATCCTATTAATATTATCGTACAATTATAATAATACTTTATACCTTTTTAAAAATAAATTTCATTTCACCATTTTTATCCTCTAATCAACCATAAAAAGAATAAAGCAACTATTGCACCAATCAAATTTTCACCTCCATAAAATAAATAATCAATCCATAAAATTATATTCCTCTCCTATCCGTATTATAACACAATATAAATATAATTGTCAACTCTATAATTAAAATAAATAAAAATTAAATATTTGGATGGATTATAATTATTTGCGTTTATAAACGCAAATAATTTAATACAGACAAAAAAGGCTGTCTGCCAAGACGGTTTTCATTAGAGTGTAGAGATAAGATAGAAGAAAAATAAAAATTATTTTATTTATAGATACATAATAAATTATAATATGCAATGTATTAGTAATCTATAAATAAAATTAATAAATATGTATTATAATATATGTAAAATTATATTTATAATCTTATGTATTCAATTAATTAAACAATTCCATATTGTTCATATAAATGTTGTTGTGGAGCAAACTCACCAAAGTATTGTTTTTCTGCTTTAAGTCTTTCAATAATAGCATCATCTATGTTTTCATGATAACCTAAATGTAATACATTATTATCACCAATATTTATTCTTGCTCTCCATTTATTTTTATCATTTGCCCATGTAATATGTAAAACCACTCATATTATCTTTTCTCCTTGATATATTTCTAGTATTTTCTTGATGTGTTGCATATCTTAAATTGTTTTTTCTATTATCTAATGGATTTCTATTTTTGTGATCAATTTTACCTTTATAATCTAAAATAAAATTTTGTAATTTATTTTTATTTGTTTTAATATAACCATTACTAATACCCCATCTATAAGGTTTGCATTTTTCAACATCTTCTAAATCAATTATTGCTCTTGCTTTTTCTAAATTATTATCATCATATAAAATAATTTCTGCATGTGTATCATATAAAATATAATCATTTAATTCCTTTCTTGTTTTATTTTGTATTTTACCATAAAAATTCATTTGATTTATATGTTTATTACATAATGTCATATTATATTTTTTATAATGATATACTTCTGTATCTTTATTAGAAACACCACAAACTTCACAATACCTAATTTTTATTTCATTATGTAATCTTCTATTTCTTTCAAGATTTGGTTTTAATGTACCATGTTTTTTTTTAATTGTTCATTATGTTTAGCACATAAAATCATATTATATTTTTCTCTAAAATTGACTCTTGTTTCATCACTTGTAATACCACATACTTCACATACTTGAAATTTCTTTTCACTCAATAAAAATATCCTACTTTAAATTATATTTGTAATTTGTAATACTTTTGAATTATTATTTAAAATTCATTATTTTCCTCCTTAATTGTTATTATACATTATCGTAAAACAAATGTCAACACAATTATATTTATATTTTGTAAAATTTTTATGGAAATAAAAAAATACACCATTAACAAATAATGATGTATTAATTGTTTATAAAATTATTATTAACCTACAATCCAATCCTTAAATTATTAATTTTCTTCTTAATATTTTCTTTTCTTGCATGACAATACATGGAAGTGACTTGGAGCGATGCGTGGCCTAATTGATTCTGCAATTCAGGTAAAGTTAAAACATCTTGTTCTATTACACTACTCGCAAATGAATGTCTCAAACTATGCACTCCAACCTTACAATCACCGTCACAATAACTATTAAATATATAATTAACTGTATCCTTATTTAATTTCTCACTTCTCTCTGTTAAAAATATATATTGACTACTAGCAAATTTATGTTTCTCTCTAATCTTCAAATAATCCTTAATAACTTTTATTGCAATATCATTCAATAATACAGTTCTTTCCTTATCACCTTTACCAATTAACTTCAATTCACCATTTACTAAATCTAAGTTCCTCAATTTTAAATTTGTAATTTCTTCTCTTCTTATTCCTGTATTAGCAATCAGAAAAACAATAGCAATATTCCTTACCCTATGCAAACTATATTTATTATTCACTTTATCTAAGAATTCAGATACTTGTGATTCAGTTACATCTGTTGGATTTCCTTTACTTTGCACCTTAATAAAATCTCTTTTGATAATTTTTACACTATCAACCAATCCCAACATCAATAAAAATTCATTAAACGATTTTAAACTTGACAATTTCCTATTAATAGATGAAGAAGATAAACCATTGATCTCTTCCTTATATCTAATAATAGAATCCCTACTAATCTCATCATGCAAAGTAAAGAAGTGATTCAAGTCTGATATATAAGATGATATTGTATTACTAGATTTTGCTTGGTTAATTAAATAATTCTTATATTGTTCAATTTTATTTTTCATATTAATTTCTCCTTTTTATTTAATAATTTATTATTATGTAATGTAATTTATTTGTAGATTAATTCTACCATAATACAATTATTAATGTCAATAGGAATATAAAAATAATTATTAAATTTATTTATTGTTTTATTATTCATTTTATATCTTGTCATACATTCACAATACATATGTCATACACTAAAAATTACCATGTATAATATGTCATACAGTCAAATATAATTAAATATAACCGTCATACAAACTAACATATACAAACCAAACTATCAAAAATTAAAAAGGAGTGATTTTAAAATGATGATTAATTTTAGACTTAACAAGAAAAATGATAACGAACTAATTTCATTACTCAACAAGTATAAAAATAATAATATGTCAGAATTTATTAGAGGTGTGTTGAGAGGAAGTTTATTAATTAGTAAGAGTATAAGTAATGATGTTGTTGAAGATGTGTTTGCTAATGATACTATTAATGATACTAATAATAATAAATTTACCATTGCATCCAATACGGATAATGATAATATTAATGTTGAAGTTAGACAGATTAATAGAAAAACTGATATTAATAATAGTAACAACAATTGCAATAAAAAAGAAACTATTAAATGGAATTTTCCATTATAGGATGGTTATATGAAACTATTAACTAACGTAATCACTAATACAATAAATCTCATTAAAAGTATAAAATATACAAATAATATAGACATAGATCCATCAAATGATTTAATAATGAATACAGATAATGTTGCTAGTTTTATATGTAGAAAAACAGGTATACCTATTGAAATAGTTATGGAAGTATTAGGTGTAGAAGATGATTGGTTGCATGAAAATGGTTTTTATGATGAAGACGAAGATTAGTTAATTAGTAAATATAAATTACCTTGCATCCATTTTACGGATAATGTTAAATTAGATTGAATTCCATTTTTATTAAAATAAAAATAGGAGGTATAATATGTTAAATTTTATTAGAAAATATAAATACACTATTATATTATTAGCAACATTGTTTATTGGTTTTATTATAGCTATTTTAACTAGTAATAATATTTATTATTTATTGATTTATAAGTATCTTGTATTTATATCATCAGCAATAATAGTTATTCAAATGATATTCCGTGCAACAATAAAAGAAAAATTTATATTAACATTAGTATATTTATTATTTATAATTTTTTGTGCATCAATTATTACTAATTAATAATTATTATAGGAGGTACTTATATGAATAGTATTAGTATTAATATTTTACAAATTATAGCATTTATATTAGCATTGGTATTTACAAATTTAATAATAAACAGAATTCCTATAGAAGAAAAACAAAAATATATTACTCAAATATCTACAATAATAATTGGATTAATAGTTTTATCATATATGTTATCTGAATTATTAATAAACACATTTAAAATGTTCCCAATAGGAGGTTTTTAAATGAGTAAATTAATCTACACTTTATTACTTGTTATCCTAACCCCCATGCCTTGTTATGCTATAACTGTTTATGGATTAATGAAAGAAACTGTTGGTATAGGTAAACCTGGATTTGCTATACTTCTAATTGGTGGTTGTGCTATTGCTGCTTTTATATTAGAACAAATATGTAAAATAATAGGTAAGCAAAATTTTGCTGTATTAATAGGTATAGTTGCTACATTTGTTGCTACTGCAATTATGATAGATTCAGGTTTAACAATAGTAAATAAATTATTAGCATATTTCTAGGAGGATATATAGATGTTATTTATAATACCAATATTATTATTTGCTATTTTATGTTTATGTCTACCTCAATTGATGATTATGACTATAATTGGTGCATTTGTATATTTTATTTGCAGAGCATTAAGTAAAAGAAATATGTCAAAAATGATTATAGTCATAGTTGTATTTTCTTGTTTAAGTACAGTTATGGAGAAAGTATTGCCTTTAGTTGAAGAAGAACAAAAGAAACAACAATATGTAGAAGATAAAATCAATGATGTTAAGAAATATGTTGATCCTACTAGTAAATTATATGATAAAGAAAATGTGCAAAAACCAATTGATAAAATTATTGATGATAATCTACCTGATAATTCATTTTTAAGAAAATTGACTGAGTATCCAAGGACGAGGTGAGAATATGCAAACTATCATAGTCAATAAAGTTATTATAGGTGCAATGGCATTATTTGTTATGTTAGGTATGAATAGTTTATGGTTCAAAAGTGATAACATTGATGCAAAAATTTATAATTATAATAATGGAAAATTTTATGGTGAATTAATGATCAAGGATAGAAAATTACCTTTAATTGTTAGTGTTGATGCTAATGCTGAAAATGGTAATAATAGTAGTGAAAAAACTTATAATGAGAATAAAAATTATAATGAGAATAAGGAATATACTGAGTATAAAGAGAATATTGATAAAAAGGAAATAAATGATAATAAACAGTATGGAGAAAATAAACAGTATAATGAGCAAAAAAATCATAATATTAGTAATAATATCAATAAAAAAGAGGAAATAATTAATAAAGACGACATAAATAAGAGGGAGAATATTAATAAAAAAGAAGAAAAATTTAATGAAAATATTAAAATAACTGATGATTATACACCAGGAAGTATTGATATTTTTATTGAAAATAATGGTAGTAAAGTAGTTATCAAACGTGATATAGGTTCAAGTAGAATGAGTGACATCGATGAAAAATGCTATGAGAAAATTATTGATGGAGTTATTAAATATATTGAAAATGATACTAGTAAAAAAATTAGTAGTAAAGTTATTGATTTAGTTAAAGGATTTAAGAATTATATTACTAAACCAAAGAATGGAAGATTATTTAAGTGGTAATAATTAATTCTATAGTGTTATTTTTACAACACTATAGAATTATATTTATAATTTATAAATTTTTATTATAATAAATTTCATATCTTCCTAATTTTTCATTTGTAATGGCATTTTCTCCATATAGTTCTAATGCTTTTTTATCATATGCTTTTGCTGCATCTATAATATTTTTATAACAACCAATGGTAATTTCTTTGTTTTTATAACCAATGCATGAATTCCATTTTGTTTTAAATTTTTTGACTCCAATAAATCCAGTTTTATTATTAGAAAGTATATTTTTATTCTGATTATTAAAACCTTTAGGTACTATTCTTAAATTATATTTTAAATTAAAATATGTATTTCTATTTATATGGTCTACTACAAAATATTTTTTATTTAATGGATTTCCAATTACAAAATGATGTGCGAAATATTTTTTACTATCAATAGATAATTTTAAATAATTTTTATCACTTTCAAAAAAACTATATTTTTTAAATATTTCTAACATTTCCAAAGGAAAAATAAATTTATTGTTAGTATTATCTGGAATAGCAATTAGAAAACTAGGGAAGATAATAATTTTACCGGATTTAGGTTTGTTAAAATTATTTTTTTGACATATTATTAAATTATTTTTTCTATAATTATAAATATTATTATCTATAAAATTAATTATGTTATATTTATTATCATATGGTTTAATAAATTGTTTTAAAGAAATATTTTTATTATTTATACAACTATTAATTATTCCTAAAGTTCCTACATTCCATCTATATTTTTTTATTTTTTCATAATCATCAATATCAATAATATACTTATCTTTAGTATTTGCTGAATATAGAATAATATAATCATTATAAATTTCAATTTTATTATTAATGATTATATTATTCTTACAAAGATTAAAATTATTATCATCATTATACACAATATAATTATTATCAATAAAATCACCTAATAATAAATCAGTTAATTTAATATACTTTTTATTATAATATGATTTTAAGAATTCACCTTTTGCCATACTCCAACAATAATCTTTAATCTTATCATAATCTTCTCTGTCTAATGTAAATTTAACATCTGGTTTATTAGTAGGATATAAATACATTAAATCTCCTTCAAATTCTATTTTATTCTTTTTCAATAAAATTTTCCTCCTTAATATTGTTTTTATTTGTATTATATCATATTTGTTTACCAAAGTCAACACAATTATATTTATATTCTATAAAATTTAGAAAGGAGTTTATTATGGAAGGCAAAAAAGATAAAGTAGATATTAAAGAAAATTGGAATAAGTATAAATCTGATTTAAAAGAAAGTTTTAAAAGTTATTTATGGGATTTAAAATTAGGTTACAATCCACTTAAAGTTCAAAAACCAGAGGATTTAAAAACTTCAATTAAGAAATTAATTAGAACACGTAAGTCAAGAAATATACCAGCAGAAATAGAGAATGTGTTTATACAAACTAATTGTCATAATAATAGAGGTGAATATCCTTATCATATAGCAACAACTAAGAAAAGTGATATTCATTATCAAGTAATGTTTAAATTGCCTTATGGTTTAAATTTTAAATATATTATTGATAGAAAAAACTATTTTGCAGATTCTATAATAGCACATGTTAATATAGAAAAAAGAAGAGGATTATTAATGGTTGAAGTTATTAAAGGTGTTGTACCTGAATTATATAGATATAATTTTAATTATGCTGAATATATGGATAAAAGCATACCGATTCCTATAGGTGTTAGTGTTGCTGGTATGCCTATAATTGTTGATTTGGCAATAGTACCACATATTATTATTGGAGGCGTGACTAGATCGGGCAAGAGTATTTTATTAACTGGAATCTGTGATGCCATAATGCAAAATAATAATGTTAAATTATTTGTAACAGATTTAGCAATGACTGATTTTGTACACTTAAAAGACCATATTGTATTTGGATATAATTTAGATACCGCAGAAATTATTTTAGAGTGCTTGATGCAAGAAGTTGAAAGAAGAAGATATTTTCTTGTTCAAAATAATTGTGTAAATCTTATTGAATATAATGAAAAAAATCCTAATAATAAAATGAATTATATTGTATTAGTCATTGATGAATTTGCTTTTACTTCACCTAGAAAAAGTGATGACAAAGTAACAAAAAGTAGAAGACAAAGATTACAAAATATATGTGCAGATTTAGGTATGATAAGTGCTAAGACTGGAATACATTTAATTATAGCAATGCAAAGACCTTCTGATAAATTAATTCCTATGGAAATAAAATCAAATTTCCCATGTGCAATTAGTTTTAAAACTGTAAATTATGGTACTAGTATGACTGTATTAGGGAATACAGATGCTTATTATTTGCCGAATATTAAAGGTAGAATGATATTTCAATATGGTTCTAATCAAATGGAATTGCAAGCAATGTTATTAGAACAAAAAGAGGCAATTAGAAGATTAGTAATGTTTGATAAGAAATTAGATAGATGTGATAATGTAAATAAAGCAAGTTATTTTTACAATAAAGGTGATGATCTAAATGTTGACCCATTTATTCAATTTCAGATCAATGACAACGAGACAAAAAGGTTATTACCGAGATAAGTGTATAATTGATATAATAGAGGAGTTTGGAGTATTGACAACATTACAAATTTATTTGTTGTTTTTTTCTTCAATAAAATATGGAATAGTTAAGTGTAGGGAGAGATTGAGGATATTGAAAGGTAAAGGGAAAATTAATAATATTAGATTAGATATAAATGAGTGTAATATTTATTTTACAAATAAAAAGTATAAGAATAATAGGTTTATTTCACATGATATAAATAGAAATTGGGGATTTATTTATTTGTTGAGATATGTGAGTATTAACTATAAGTATTATAAGTTTAATGATATCGAGATAGAGTATGTTATGGAATGTGGTAAAAGACCAGACGGTATTATAGGATTTATTAACTATGTAACAAATGAATATAAGTATTATATTATTGAGAGTGATAAAGTTGAGAGCAATAATAAATTTATGAAAGTTATTAATTATAATGATATATTTAAAAATAAATTGTATTTAAATGAATATTGGTGTGATAGAGTTAAGAGATTCCCTAATATATTGATTGTGTGCAATAGTGAGAATAAGAAGTTGAAGGTTTTAAGAAGTGTAGAGATAGATAATATCAAATATGATTATATTGATAATGGTGTAAAGAAGAAATTAGGAATTAAATTTATAGTTAAAACTGTTGATGAGATAAAATTATATTTAGGATTGTGATATTTTTTTTGTAAATTTATTGGTTGTACATTATAATATTGTTGTATAGATATATTATGAAATAGTACAATATGTCATACAATATGATAGAAAATATGAGTTAGGATATATATAAGGATATATATTGTAGAAGATATAAATTAGTTTGTCCAATACTATTAATTACTTATCAGGTGATTCAGGAGTAAGAAGTTAGAAGTATGAAAACTTCTGTGGTATAGTTTTTTAGGTTGGATTTGATGGGAGTGAAGTAATAGGTGGGATGGGTAGATTGTTAAATTGTTTAATATGCCCCATATGGCTAGTTGATTGATTAGATTATTTATTGCGTGAATAGTTAATTAGATAAATATATGATTAAATAGAAAGATAAATAATTAGGCAAATAATTATATTATTAAGTTATTAAAATATTAATTAGATAGTTGATTGAAATAATAAAAATATTTATTATTATGTGCATAGATTAAAATTTAATGGACAAGATAAATACAAGATAAAACAATAAATAGAATAGTAATAGAAAGGATAAATTTAAATGGAGAATATAGAAAGTGTAAGTAAGACAAGTATTGATGTTAATGTGAAAAATATAATGTATGGATCAGCGATAATATGTTTAATTTTATTCTCTATAAGTGGATTAATGATAGGAGATATGGGAAGTAGGAATGGAATTGGGATATTAGGATTAAGTGATTTATTTAGATATATAAGTTTTATTTGTTATGGGTTAGGTGTATTTAGTGGAAGTTTATTGTGGTATTTTGGATATGTGTATAGGGATAATGGAAATAGAGATAGGAATAGTAATGGAAGAATGGATTCAACCTCCTCTATAAGAATACATTGTAAATAGATGAATTATTTAATCTCTCTAAATGGGAGATTATTTTTTGTTAAAGTTTAAATTAGAATGTTAATGTTAATAAAAATAGGTATAATAGGCATTTAAGGTAGATAAACTGTATTTTGATAAGTTGGTTGGTTTTTATAATGTAAATAAATTCAAAGAATAAATTAAAGAATAAAGTTTAATATTATGGGTAGATTAATATCAACAAATTAAAAATATAATAAAGTATAAGGAGTGAAATTAATATGATAAATTATAGACTATTAAATAAATCAAAAATGAAAAATTATTTGAGCAGTAGAGTTGGTTATGAGATAAGTGAAATTGATTTTAATAATTGTATAGAATATATTGTTGATTTTGCAGAGTATATAAATGATGTGAGGGAAGGTAATAAGTTTATAAAAGAAGGTGCATCATTAGAGATTGTTATTAATAATGAAATATTGGAAGTATGGATTAATTATAATTTTGTTTTGGAGAAGGGAATAGAAATTGTATTGATTTATTTTGATTATGAATATAAAAGTATAGATGAGATATTGAATATGTAGATTAATATATAAAACTAAAGTAAAATATAATAAAATTAAATGAGAAATATAAAAAATGAAAATATATACAGTTTATATAGGAGAACATTTTTGTAATATATTGTTGAAAGAATTTAGTTGTGTGATTGATACTAAGTATGAAGAATTATTAAAAGATAAAGATGACTTATTTGATTTTTTAAGTGAATTTATTGTTAGAGAAGAAATTGAGAGGATATATGAGATAGAAAGGATATGGGTTAGAGGTTGGATGTTATTTGGTGAAAATGTGAATAAGAATGTTAATTTTAAAAAATTTAACTAATGTAATTTTATTTAGTTATATTATTTGAAAGGTTTAAAATTAATAATAAGGTACATTATATAATGTTTTTTAAGCAAATTTATAACTATAAATTAATTTAAAATTTATTATTAAATTAGTATTCGATATTTATAATTTTGTTGTTATTTGATTAAGATTTGAGTATGATTTAATTGATGTATTATTAATAATATTGGTTATTTGTGATAGGATGTGATAAGATATAAACGTATTGATATTAGTGTGTTTAGAAGATATTCATGGAAGGAGATAGAAGAGAGTAAGAAGAATGAATACGGTAGATTTAATTATAATTGGGATAGTATTGTATAAGAATGGAGTGAGATTGGAATAAGGATTATATATTATAGAAATATTTATTATTTGTATGGTTATACGATTAATATGCGAGAGTCGCATCGTTTTACTACTAAGGTCTAAGTGGATAATAGATGTGGTGGCATATGATAATGATAATCACTATCATTTTTGTAAACCATGCCCCGTCCTGCCCCCATCTCCTTTGAATCTCTCCACATAATAAACCTTATGCGAAGTTATTATGGTAAATTGTGGTATTATAGGGAATTGTTAGGTTGTTTGTTGTGTATGATGTGTAGGTGAATAGTCTGTTTGACTGGTGTTAATTAATTAAACATATTAAAGCTCAATTAGAACGCTAAATTTTGATTGAAATATAGCCTCTATTTGAAGAGTAAAATTTAATTAGGTATAATATAACCTAAGAAATAGAATAGAGGTTATATATCGGATTATTTTGATAGATGAATAGATAGTATAGGTAAACTATAAACTATAGATGTATCGCCACAGGTGAAGCTATGACCACCGGATTAATAAAATTTATCGTACCTATAGAAAAATATAAAACCTGTGGAACATGTGGAACAAACTATAATTATAATTTTTATGTTCCACGTGGAACACTTGACTGTCAAGTATTTTGCCTTGTCAGTCCATCGAAAGTTATAACAAGAAATTTTTTGTTGAACTATTAATATACTTAACCTACTTAACTATTTATTACCTTAACTATTTACCTACTTAATAATTAACTATTTAAACAATTAACATACTTAACTATATTGTATAATCAAACTATCTACTTTAAAAAAATACTTTACATAGTTAACTATTAACCTGCTTAACTATTAATCATATTAACTATCTAACCAACCATCAACCAGCCATATTAAATAATAATAAATCACACCTAAGAATAAATCCTAAATAAGAATCATTCCTATCTAGTAAAATTTCCTAACAAAGAACATTTCTTATCTATATATCTATATATCCATATATCTCAATATTACGATATAGATATTTTCCCCACTTTAACCCTAAATTCCTCACAATTTAACCATCAACTCCCCACTTTACATATAAATTATACATCAAAATTGGGATTACAAACCACATATAAAATAATACCAATACCATAAACAAATTATAATACTATCTATAAAATACATAAACATACTAGCAATATATCTATAATATCTATATCTATACTATCTAACACTATACACCACATATTTATAAGTGTACTATCTACCTAATACACCTATAATATAACCTCTATACAATCTATAACCTCTATAACCTCTATACAATCTATCTATACATACCACCACAGCTACAGCTAACACTAAGCATCACTAACACATATAAATACACTAACAACTATACAACACTCCAAACAAAGCTATACTATCTATATACATATACTATATACTATACAATGCTACCATATCACACTATATAATATTACTTCTATGCTACCATACTATGCTACCGTTTATATCAGTATCATATTACCACAATACTACTAACAATATTACTAACCTTGTTACCACTTTTAACATATCATACTACTAAATATATAATACCTATATGCTATCTGATATACTATCTATATTATCAATACACAATACCAACCTATTACCACTATATTTATTCCTTGCTACTAGATACCCAATACATAAACACATAATCAAATACCAAACAATCTTAATTCATCTCTAACACTTCATATTATACCTAAATCATAATAAAACATCTTATATCTAATCCTAACACGAATAAAGCCTATTCCTGCAATTTATACACCAATCCAATTAAAACAATATTATTAAACTATCATATACTTATTTACACCATCACTGACACACTGTATTAATAAACTAGTACACCTTCATATAAACCCCACATAAACACTTTAAAAATAAAATAGGTAATCTAATACCTAAATCAAACAAACTACCCTTAAATCCAATCCTAACAATATATAAACCTATTCAGCACTAATTAACACGATACAACTAATAGAAAATAAATATAATTTTCTTAAAATATTTACCTAAAATCTATATACAATCAATCTACATTCTGTTATACTTTAGGGAAGGGAAGATCTATATAATTTTAATAGGAGGTCAACACAATGACCAAAACGACAGTAACAATGACTAAACAACCTTTAACCTTTGGAATAACATATACTAGTAACACTAAAATAATTGTTCGTGAAGTATGCGTAATAGGGGATGAAGTTTTTAACATAGAAGTACCTGAGTATATCATTTTAAAACAAAATAATAAATACATTCCCATGATGTATAAAAGAGCTAACGATTATGTACAGGAATACGGTATAATTTCACTAGATTGTATTTATAGTAGTTATAAAGTAATCATGGGTGAAGTAAAAACCTTAAAAGCAGCTAAAGAGTTGATTCAAGAAGCAGTAGAAGGAATATGGCAGTAAATAAGGGTATCAAATCCCTTATAAAGTCCCTGAATAGTAATAACAGTATAACACTTGATAACAGGGATTTTATAAAGGATTTAACCATATAACAATTACATAACAGGAGGTAACATTATGGCATTCTCACACAAAAGCATATATCACAAGGAAGATGCAAGCATTGAACTTGATAACCTAACAGACACTCACGCAACAATAAAAGGTCAAAAGTGCAAAATATGGACTGAAGAAAAAAGTGATACTGGTGGCGTAGCTGATTCACGCTATATTAAGTATAAGAAAAGACAGTATTATTTAACAAATGAAGATTATATTAAATTTGGTTTATTTGTTCCTTACTCTTATCCTAACAATTTTAAACTTAAGGACATGAGCAATGAAATGTATAAAAAATGGCATATATATTATTATAGTACTGAGCCTACAAAATATTATAAATAGCATAACACCAACCAAAACAAGGGTATTAAATTAAATCCCTTGTAAAGCATCTATAAGAATAACAGGTGTTTTACAAGAGGTTTAACCTATAATATAATAAAACTATAAAAAGGAGATGCATATAAATGGAAAAATTTTTTATCTGTCCTAAATGCAATAATGAGCGCGATATTGACAGTTTGATTGCAGAGTCACCTTATACAAATAATATCATTTGTGGAGATTGCTACAAAAAAGTAGTATTTTGCCCAAATTGTGGAATGTGGCATACTGAAAAAGATATTAATTGTAAATATTGCAAAACTAGCTTATAACTATTAAGAGGCTAAAAACCTCTTATAAAGTCCTTCTTAACACTCCCAACAAACAACATATAACAAAAGAAGGATTTTATAAGAAGTTTTAATTTTTTGCATAATTTTTAAACATACTACAAATTATAAATATAACAAGAAGGAGGTTTTACAATGCCAGAACAGGAAGAATTAGTAAGTTGTTTCCATTGTGGTTTTACTGATATATCTGACAATATGTACCAACGAGATGGAAATTTTACAGAGGATGAATATTATTGCGATGAGTGCGCACAGGAAATTAAAACTTGTAGTTTTTGTAATACTGAGTATCACGAAAGTAATATAACAGAAGGACATAATAATTATGCTTGTCATAACTGCATTGAGGAATTAGATTTAATAATTTGTTCCGAATGCGAAAATATTGTAGAACGTGATAACACTGAAATATGGCAGAATGAACCAGTTTGTTGTAGTTGTCAAAATGACATTAAAAATAATCTAACCTTTATTCACGACTATAAATATACACCAGAAACCTTAAATTTCCATTCTATGACTAATGAAGTAACAAATACATATTATGGAATAGAGTTAGAAATTGACAGAACAGAAGAACAGGAACGTGATTGTTATGAATCTAAGGAAGATCATGCTTTAGAAATTCATGATCAAGCCAACGGGACTGACCTTACCGAGTATGAAAAATACCTTTACATTAAAAAAGATGGTTCAATTAAGCGCGGTATGGAATTAGTTAGTCATCCTTGTACATATTCTTACCATATGAAAAATATGGGATGGCAATATATATTGGATGAATGCGATACAAAAGGCTATTCTAGCCATGACTTAGGCACTTGTGGGATGCATATACACATTAGCAAGTTAGCTTTTGGCAAATCAGAACATGAGCAGGATTTAAATATTGCTAAACTATTATTATTTTTTGAGACTAATTGGGATAACATTAAAAAGTTTTCCAGAAGAAAAAATAGTCAAATTGTAGAATATTGTAACCGTTATAACAATTTATCAACAGAGGAAGAACCTGCTGAGATCTGTAAAAAGGCTAAGGCTGAGGGCCGATATTTTGCCGTTAACTTAAAAAATGATGATACTGTAGAAATTAGAATTTTTCGCGGTACGTTAAAAATTGAAACTTTCAAAGCATCTTTACAATTTACACATTTACTTACTGAGTTGATACCTACCATTAGTTTACAAGATACATTAAAATTAACTTGGAATAACTTAGTTGAAATAGCCTCAGAAAAAGGTTATACTGAATTTATTGAGTATTCCAAAATAAGAAAAATTATAACAGATTAAATATAATTAATTCTCACTTTTACAGAGATATCTTTAATTTGCATATTGCCAAAAATCCCTATAACAACTCACCACCAATCACCCGGCAATATGTAATCTAAAGGTATTTTTACATAATATAACAATATCAACCAAATATAAGGAGGTTAACCAAATGGAACAAATAACCAATACTTTTGAAATACCAGCTTGTAACCTTGAAACCTTAGAGCAAAAAATCAAAAAACTTAACCGTAAAGCCTTAAAATTAAATTGTGCTCCAATAACACTAGAAACTATTAGTACTTTTGAAAAAACCCCAGTATCAAATTCCCAGGACATGAATGATTACTATTTTTACCATGACATAACAACAACTTACCACCAAATTAAATTATCTGGTATATCTCCAATAATTGCTGGTTATGAGCTTATAGCCTCATGTGAAGCAATGGAAAATGGTACATTGATTAAAACTATACCAGGGAAAACATATCCAGAACTTTACTATTCCACCAATAAAAGGCATATACAAATTAATACTAAAAATATCCATATTTATACTGATAACGGTAATATGGTAATAACAGATATTATACTTAATCCTGAGATAGCCAAACAATGGGAATTAATAAGAGTAGTGTAAAAGCTACTCTTTATTTTTTGTCCATTTTTAAATCCCTAAATATATCCAAATCCTCTATAACAGATCACCAAAAACCACCTTCCATATAATCCCATAACAGCAACCCATAATCCAAACTACCATAAATTCCCACAAAATAACTCTTTACATTCCACCTCATAAATGTTATAATAAAGTTTACCGACACTATTATATATACAATCTATCAAAAATCTATCAATTCATCAACAACAAATCAAAAAATTAAATCAGAAAGGAGGGCAGAAAAATAGATATAAATATTTTGCTAAATGTCAATAGTTTTAATGTAAGAATTGTATAAATAATATGTAGGAGAAAGAAAATAATAATCTAATCAATTAAACTAAATTTAAAATTAAAAGGAGATAACTTATTATGAAAAATGCACCAAAACAATTTATCGAGATATTAAAAACTGTAAGAGATGAAAAAGGAGAAAGTTTACAAATACCCTATAAAATGAAAAATGGTAAGCCAGTTGACGAAGTATTTTTCCATTTATTGCAATATATGGGAGATAATGAACCTATGACAGTTATAGAGACCACAAAAGATAAATTAGTTTTAGAAATTTATTATCAAGGTATCTGTAATATGATTGATGCATTCGATAGACAGAGACAAGAAGAACAAGCAAAAAAAAGAAATGTAAAAATAAGAAAAGGAGAAAATAATTATTGAATGATAAATTATATAATATAGTTAAAAATAGTTTATATGTAGGCTTAACAGTAAAAAATTATAAATTAATGTGTATTTTACTTAATGAAGAAGTAAAAACAGGTAATAGTAAAAAAGCACAGGAAAAGAACTGGCTCAGATACTTTAATTTTGAAAAGGATAAACAGAAATATATTATAATAGAAGTGTACGATGAACCAATGAAAAATGATGATAAAAGATCACTTGGTAATAATTCTATCTATGTTCAACATATTGAATTATTATTACTAGATTATTTGTTAAAACAACCAGGATATAAAGCTACATTAACATTAAAAAAGTTATATCTATTAATGGGTATGATAAATAATGAATATATAAAAGAGGATAAAGAAAAACTAAAAAAGAGTAATGAATATATCACAGATTACCAGATTAATCATTTCTACCAACGCACCTATCAAAAGCTAAGAAAAATAATATTTGATACTCTTAGGAATCTAAAAAATAGGTGTATGATTGACTATGAAGAACTAACCATAATTAACATTTCAGAAGTAGCAATAGATAGTAAAATATTATATACTGTTACCAGGATTGCTACCATTGAAGAAAAGAAAAACATAGATAATATTAAAAAGATTGTTCTTAATGAAATGAATATAGATAGTATTACATTAGTACACCTAAAATTTAAGCATGAAGACTTTTATAATAGGGTAAATGATCTATTAAAAGAGTATTATAATATTAACTATGTTTACACTGATATAAAAATATTATTCACTCATAAATATATCATTGAAGCACTAGAGCAAGCTGAGTTAACCATGCAAAAGTATTTACTAAATGATAAAATAATAACTGCTGTAAATGAGCAAGCAAGATATAATTTAGATAAGAGTATAAATAATTATAATGAGCAAGTTGAAGAGTATTTAAAAAGTATATTAGGAGTAGCAAATAGTTTAGCATTGAAAAAGTTTTTTAAGTTAGATGATACCTATTTAGATGCACAATTTGAACTATCAGGAACATTGTTAAAAATATAAATTAGTAAAATAAAAATTGAACATTTATAAGGATATATAAATATATAATACGGCTCATGCTATCACACTATGATAAATTTCTACTAGTAAAATATCCGACTTTATATGCCGTTTAAATGTTCAACTTTTTTATTTTTCTTTTCTCATTGTTACCATTAAATATAGTCTAGTCGACAACCTTTGAATTTTTACTTGCTACCGCAGTAAAAATGTCTATATTAATATTAATATATTTTTCTATTACCAGTATGTTACCTATTATATTACCATAAATAATAGTAGCAACAAAATATCTTGTTACCATTAATATTAACATCATGATACCGTTTATGCTACCAACCTATTACTTATCATGCTACCATCCACCACTAAAAATTTAACATCATCTTGGTATCATCCAAATATCACCAATCCATTCATTCCTCAATTTCTCCTTCTCTAATCATCAATTTACCTCAATCCTTCCTCTATTTCCTCAAGGTACAAATACACACTGAATATTTTATACAGCCATTCATGGGCATTCTGACGACACATAAAAAACCCTTATATAATCATAGGTACAAGTCACACTCATTCCAATTCCTACCAATATTCAGTATAATTATACATATTCACTCTATTATACATGCATAAATGTATAATTCACATCAATTTTAGCCTACATTGACCCTAAAATTATTATATTTATACTCTGTCTCAGCGTTATTTAGTATCATGTTACCATTATACTTTTCATTTCAACATCATATCAATATGGATATTACCGGAAATAATCATAAATTATAGTTATGAAATTATGTAGGGAATTGATGAATTAATAGTAGGTAATAAATGTATATTGAATTATTGTAATATTGATATATTACAATAATTCAATATTACAATATCGAGAAAACACGATATATAGTAAACAAATGTTAACTTTTTATTTTACTTTGTTGCTTTGAATGTATCCGAACAAATAATCCTTTAAAATTATTCATAAAATTTAAAAATAATTTCTAAATAAAAAAGGATTTTTCTTTTCCATGTAGAATACTATAAAGTAGTAAAATAATAAAAACTAAATTAATTAAAAAGGTGGTTGCTCAAATGAAAATTGAAAAAGTTAAAATCCAAGTGCCGAAATGTGAATTGACATTTTTTATGAGCAAAAGAAGAGCGAACAATATTGACAACGTATTAAAAAGAATTCAATCTTATAGGCCATGTGCAGACTTACACAATGTAGAAATAAAAATTAGTGAATATTAAACACCTGTTAAAAGGTGTTTTTTCTTTGCTCAAATACCTTAAACACCAAGAAAAATAAATATAATAATCTATCAAAATACTATTGCTATTCAGCCTTAATTTTGCTATTATATATAGAAGGTATACATATTTTTAAGTTAATAAGGAGGTTTTACAAATGGCATCTAAGGAATTAATCAAGCAAAAGTTTTTAAAATTTGCTGATGAATCTGACGGAGAAGACAGAGAATATTATAACCGTATGGCCGATAAATGCGAATTAATACCAGTAGAAGAATTTGATAAAATCAGTCAGGGAGAAGCTAGAGCACTTGTTGAAGGGTATAAAATTAAAAAAACTACTAAGACCAGAAAAGCTACTAAAAAAGCCTATTATGCTTTAGTTGCTAAATGTGATAGAGTAACCGAAAAGGCAATAGGTTTTATTACCGGAACTAATCATTTACATGGATCTGGCTACAGAGAATATGTAGAATGGATTGCAGACAGCCTAATAATTAGACAGGATGATAAAAAGTATATCCCAGCTTGGATCGTAGTAGAAAAGGGATTATGGGATTTTGTTAATAAGGATGATAAAATAACCGCTTAAAACCTTCTAACAAGAGGGTTTATTTTTTGTCCTTTTCCCTTCTATTCCTCCAACAAAATTTATTCCCTTCCTCAATCCCTCCACAACTCCACACAATCCCCATACACCAACAAAAAACCTAATTCCCTTCCCCTTACTACCTCTCAATTTCCTACACTACCAAAAAGCCTCCTACAGCAATAATTAGATAAAAAATCATCAAAATTATAAAATAATTGGATATAGTAATTATTTATTTTGCTAGATAATTGGTAGTATGTGGAAATTAATTGAGGTTGGGAAGGTTTATAGTGGGGTGTTTATGGGATATAATGAACATATGTAAATAAAATTGATGCTGTATATTGAATAAGGAATGTAAAAATAATTATTGACATATTTATTGAATTTGATATAATTAATATCAGCAAACGGAACACATTATTTTTTACATATTGTAAGCACTCTTTGAAAACTAAATATAATATATTGGGAGGTCTTCACACATGAAAATTAATGAATTAATCCAGCAAATTGAAAATACCTACAACAAACACTTTCCATTAAGTAAATGCTTTGTTAAACTATCAACGAATTTATACAGTTCTATTTTTATAGACTGTCATCTTGCAGGAGATAAAACAGAGTTGTACAATGGATATTGGGAAAACGATATATTTAGAATCAGATTTTCAATTGACACTGATAAAGGAGCTTTTAAAAATATCAATGAAATGTCAGAAGTCCCTGAGAATCTAAGGATGGAAATAGATAGTAAAAGTTATCTACTAAAACCTGCTAACCCTCATATGGCATTTGATCGTAGAAATTTAAGTTTTAGAAAGACAAAAGGAAATGCTAAAAAGATTGTTGCCACGTTAGATAAGTATTTTGCAAAATTAAAAGAAGAGTTAATCAAGGATCTGCAAGCTGGTTTAATCCACAAAAACCATATAAACCTGTTAACCGAAAAATTAGCTTAAATTAACTTAATCCCTTATTGATAGCCTAAAAAGGTAAAATCAATAAGGGATTTTATTTTGTCCTTTTTTACTCAGCAAAATATAAAAGATTATTAAAATAATAATTATCAAAATAGTATTGACATACTTGTGGAATCTGATATAATAGGTACTAGCACAATAAGAAATACATAAAACACCTTGAACGGATACCTTTGAAAGAATTCTTTGAAAATTAAATATAAATTTTAGGAGGTTTTTATTATGGCATTAGCAACAAGATTTGGTAAGAATAGTAACGCTTTGAGGTCTCCTGCACCTTTGGATAATTCACAACTTTACAGAATAGCACCAAGTATATTCGCAAATGAGGCTCACGAATCACGCTCAAGCCGTTATACCTATATACCGACCATTGACGTATTAGACGGCCTAAGAAAAGAAGGTTTTCAGCCGTTTTTTGTGGCACAGTCAAGAAGTAGAATTGAAGGTAAATCAGAATTCACCAAGCATATGTTACGGTTACGCCAAACAGGAGAAATCGAAAAGGCAGAAGCCAACGAGATTATTCTTATCAATTCACATGACGGAACAAGCAGTTACCAAATGATGGCAGGTTGTTTCCGGTTTGTATGTCAAAATGGCATGGTCACTGGGGATATTGTAGAAGATATAAGAGTAAGACACAAAGGTAATATTATCCACAATGTTATTGATGCAGCCTATACAATTGTAGATGACTTTGAAACAGTGACCGAAAGCATTGACAATATGAAGTCTACACTGTTATTACCAGCCGAGCAGAAAATATTTGCTACAGCAGCTTTAAGCCTGAAATATGATGAAAATGAAGCACCTATCACTCCAAATCAGCTTTTAGGCACTAGAAGAATAGCAGACAGAAATACCGATGTATGGTCAAATTTTAACCGCATACAGGAAAATTTATTAAGAGGTGGTTTGAGGGGTAGAACTGCAAATGGTTCAAGAACAACGACAAGAGAAGTTAAAAGTATAGATAATAATGTTAAACTAAATAAGGCTCTATGGATTTTAGCGGACGGTATGAGACAACTTAAAAACGGAATGGCAGTATAAATTAAACTTAAAACCCTGTTAGTAGCTAGTTAAATCTAGTTAAGCTAACAGGGTTTTATTATGTGTCTATATATCTCTCTATATGTCCTTACAATGGCTTATTAGCTTACTAATTATCTTTTATGTGTCTATGTACCTGTTTTATTAACTTGCTTGTTATATCTTATTATAGCTTGTTTTGTGACAGGTAATAAGTAGATCTTAATTGCTCAGTATCAGCTATAAAATTAAAGATAATAAATATAAAAATAATGCTTTACTTTATCCTAAAAATCAGTATAATTATATACAGAACCAAAATATAATAAAAACTATAGGAGGTCAACAAAATGACTAAAACGGAACTAACCAAAAAGGCCAAACAATTAAAACAAAAAATGCTTACCCTTAGAGCCGATGCAAAAGCATCAATAAAGGAGATAATTTTATTAATCCAATGTAAGCAGGAAGGAAATTATAAATCCATGCAGGATACAAAATTATACAATAAATATTCCGGTGAATATTGCCAATACTTAGAAATATTATAACCCCAATTGGGGTTATTTTAATTTCATGACAAAACAGCGATTTTGTACAGAAAATGGAGACTGAAAAGCCTTATTTTATAGGTGTTTTGTTTTTGTGTTCTGACTAGTATTGACCGGATAAATTGATTAAAGAAAATAAAAATAATAGTTGTAATATAAACTACTCTATGTTAATATAGATAGTAATATAATATTAAGTTTTAGGAGGTTGAACGAATGTTATATAAAGCATTATTTGAAGATGAGTGTCAAATGGCAATATATGAAGCTGAATCTCATGAAGAAGCTATTCAAGAAGGTTTTAGTTATGAGGAAGAATATGGCACTTTATTTAATGTTATTCTGATTGATGAAGATTGCAACGAATTAGAAACAGTATTTTAAATATGGATTTTATAAAATAAAAAGAAGTTGAATGAGATAAATATTATGTATTGCAAGTATCCCGTCAATTTTTGTTTATATCTTTTGGGTAACAATGGCAAATGTAGGTAAATTCTAAACTCTATTAGATAGGGTTTATTTTTTCTCATTATCCTTCTTCTTATCCTGTCACAACTCAATTCTAACACAACAAAAACAACTATTCACCTTCCCACAATCAATTTTAAGCCTCATTAAATCCATTCTACATACAAATCACCTTCAATTCCTGAAATGGCTTGCTATGACGATAATTAGATAAAGTTAGATATACTGATTATTATAATTTATTGATTGTTTACTGATTATTTATCATAAAATACTTGTATAAAACTACATAAATATATATTAGATTGTATGTTAATTTGTTGTTTTTTGTTAAAGTGTTTAATGTTCCACGTAGAACAAATTAAGAATATAATAATTAATAAAAAATGCTTGCATTAACTGAGTGCATCGTTTATAATAGTATTATTAAATTATTTCTAAGGAGGTTATTACATGCATGGAACACATAAAGGAATAGAAGAAGTAAACGGAGTTATAATTGGCGGTGAATATTTTACAGGTGCTATTTATTACGATGGTAGGGTACAAAATCAATATATTAGCGGAGATACCGAACAGGAATTAATTAAAAAAGCTAAAGATTGGGTAAATAAGCAGAAAGAAGATATTACAAAGTTTGGATTACAATTAAAAGATTCATGTTTTCCAGATAATAGTAAATGGGAATTAAGAATATTTGATTAATCCTTCAATATGAAGGATTTTTCTTTTGTCTGATACAAGAGATAATAAAAATAATAAACCCTATAAATTTACTAAAAATATCTGTACAGTTAAACACGATTATGTTATACTTATTCAACGGGAAAATTATATTAATTTTAGGAGGTCTTTATAAATGAAAAATATAAATACTAAAATGCCTAAAGTATGGGTGGAAAAAATAGGCGATTGGTTTCATATTCTTGTTAGTTGTCAAAATGGCTCAAGTATTACAAGAGCCAAAAACAAAGAAATAGATAAAATTATTTATACCAGTTGGAATAAAAATCAATTAAGACCATTTGACACTAGGGAAGAAGCGGGGCAAGAAATGGAAAAAGTATTACAAATTCTAAACTGTGAAAAGAAAGAAAAAGTTAAAAGTATTTTACTTGATGTTATGCAAAAACTAGAAAAAGCCTATGAAATGGCAGATCTAGATGATAGAATCTTAAAAATAATGCAAAAGGTAGAAGAATTAATGTAGAGCCTAAAATGGCTCTTTTTCTTTGTAAAAATACCATAAAAATACTTAGATAAACTTATACATAACTATATAAATATATACACTAATTTACCTCTAAAAACATGATAAAAGTATTGTTTTGTTCAAACAAAATTTTTATGTTTTTTGTTGACATATTGAAGGAATAGGAATATAATTAGTTATGATTTTATTTATTGGAGGCGTAGCGAATGAATTTAGAAAGTTGTCCTCTTGATGCAGAATGGATTTATGAAAGGAACACATTAGAAAATATTTATAACAGCAAATGGCAACAAAAGGAATTGAAAAGATATACAGCAATAAGAAATATTATCCCTAAAAATGAATATGTAATATTAGAAAACGAAAGAGATAGAAAAAACATAGTAAATTATGCAGCCTCAAGAATAGATAAAAGAATAAAATTTACAGAAGAAATTAGCAGTATAGAAGTATTTAACATTATATTACTTATATATAAAAATACTTCTATTTATAAAACAGCTACAGCGATTGAAATAGAAGGGTTAGAAAAAGAATTTAAATTTATAAACAGAAAGGAATTATATACCATACTCCAAAAACTACATTTGGTAAAAGTTATATCTTGGGAAGTCAGAGGAGATTTAAATCAAATAAGATTTAAAAGTTAACCTGCTAATTTAGCAGGTTTTTCTTTTTCCCAGTGTTCCACGTGGAACAAAAGGTAAATATAAAAAACTCAAATAATTTATCTCCAAACTATAGACATTTCAAGGCCGATTTGATATACTGTTATCAATATAATTTTACTGCTCAGGAGGTGAACAGCTTGACACTAACAACCCACGCAAAACAACGTATGACCGAACGTATTATTACCCTACAGGACGTTTATAATTGTGTCAAGTTGGGAACTTCAACACCAGCCAAAAACAATTTAACAAAATATACATATAATGATCTATATGTCATAATCGACACTAAAAATAATATAATTATTACTACTTGCTTTACAAATACCTATACTAGCAAAATTAAAAAATACGCAAAAAATAACTATATAGGATTTTATGTAGCAATCAGAAAATTAAGGAGTTGTTTAGATGCAGTTTAAATACAAAAATGTGGTTATAACAAATTATGACATTAAAAATGATATTGTGTCAGGAGTAGTAGACGATCAAAAGTTTACTACTCAAATTTTAACGGATACCTTTGGTCAGTATATAATAGTTAATAAATGTAAGTATTACTTAAATTGGTTTAAATAAAAATAACAAAATATAGGAGGCTATTTAAAATGTTAAATCCTATAATAATATTAAATAAAAGGAAAAATGGTGCTTGTATGAATCTTAAAGGTAAATATGATATGCTCTATACTTTTGGCTGTGTTGAAGATGGTATTAAAAAGATAGTTGAAGTATTGGCCTTCTCAGCAAAAGAAGCTAGACAAAAAATAAAAGAAGGTAAATGCTTAATAATAAAAATATATAAAAACTAGCTGAATAAAACTAGTTTTTATATATTTTTCCACTTTTTATTTCTGTAAATAATCTATAACAGCTATAACAGCACCACCACATCAGACACAAAATTATAAAAATAATTGTAGACAAATGAAAACTAATTTGCTATACTGTATTTACTACATAGCCAATCAAATTTATAACAATCTCAGCCAGTCAGAAAGGAGTTGATCAAGTGCCTAATCTAAATTTAATTAAATTGTTTGTTGCTGGGAGAATAAGTGAGAAGGAATTAAGGGAAAGGTTGCAGGGTAATAAATAGTAAATACATAGTATTAAAAATTAATTTTATGGGAGGCTGAACACATGGAAATTAAAAGGGATAAAATATTAAAATATTTACTTAAAGAAACTAGATATACATTAGAGGAACTAAATAAACTGCCATACGAAACAATATTAAAATGGTATTTAGAGGAAAAAGAAGTCAATAAACAAGTTTAACCGCCATTGTTAGCGGTTATTCTTTTGCTCATTTACCTCATATCTATAAATTCACCTTCTCAGAATCGGCCACAATGCAGTTAAAAATTGAATTAGGTGTCATTATACCTGCATTTGCTGTATGGGACTGTCAGAGGTTTTATAATTGATTTTAGATAGAATGTAAGGAAAATTAAACTGATTAAGGTCACTGGGAGTATTAAAAGTATTGAAAGTTATTATCTCAGTAAAAAATTTAAGCAAGAAAGTAAAAATAATTATCTAAATAGTATTGACATACTAATTTAATTATGATAGAATAAGTTAACTTCAAAACGGAAACAAACAACAATAAATAAATCCAGTTGTCACACAACTATATAAAATAGTCCTTCGGCTATATACTTTATTCGTTCTAACATTTATATTAACTGGTAGTCTCTAACCCTCAGAGCCTAAAACGGAATTCCTTTTAATGGAACAATCAGAAGGGTAGGTATGCTTCACCTTAACAGCAATACTTGTAAAAATCCTTTGCATAATACATATATTTACTATGGCGAAGGTACTATGGGGAGTTAAAAATCAAATAAATAGGAGGTATTTTATAGAAACAAAAAATAATATATTGAATACGTTGGACGATAACCGTAAAAAATCGTTAAAGCTATAGGCAAGTTAAATGAGCCTAAAAGGTTACTAGAGCCTTGAATCTAGGGTTAAAATAAAAAGGAGGGATATTATAGAGAGTATAAACGTATTAAGGACATATAACACCTTAAAAATGTTACTGTAAGGACATATAACAACTTACAAAAAGGTACACAGAAACCTTTAATTCTGACTACATAAGATACTTAATTATTATATTCGTTCTATTGTATTTACTATTATTTTTGTCTATTTGTTGCAATGGTAATATAACAAGTTGGCCTTACTCAATACACTGGTTTTTTATAACAGTGTGCAGGAGGTGAGAAGGTTGACAGAATCAGAAAAATAATAATAGACATCTACATTTAATACAATCTTATGTAGTAGGGAATAACAGTAATAACAGCTTACCGATTTAAAAGTTTAACAGAGTCAAACCAGACATAGAAACCAGCTAACAATTAACTAGAATAGCCATCATTAGCAATTTACTGGAAACAAACTTCCCAAACACTCGCGGGCGGGATTGCAGAGTTAAAGTAAATAGTCTAAATATGGAAGCAATACCTTAAATGGTTACTATGTGTTAATTGTTAGCAAGGCAACATTAAATATTATCTTAATTGTGCTTGTATATTGTTATAACAGGTGATAACAGGTAGAATTAAAATAATAAACGGCTATAAGCCGAAGGGAGATAATACACATGATAGAATTAACAGTAAAGAAGTTTAACGATTTTACCAGAGTTTGCCCCGTTGTTGCGCGTATCGAGGTTAAGGAAATTAACCAAGAGATTCCAACGGCCAATATCTTTAGGCATGATGTAGATAGTAATAATTTTATGAAAGTTGATCTTTCCGGTGATGATGGCCAGTATCATTATTCAACCTATTATGTTGAGGAGGGATTTTTAACACCTGAAGAGGCTGAGGAATTTATTGAGAAAACACTGTCAGAGATTAGGGAAGAAGTTAATAAACACAGAGGATCACAATGGGAACAGGAAGAAGAATATATAGTAGAAATTTAATTTCTGGTTTATCCTCATTATGTTTTATGACTGGTGAGGATATGCGAAAGATTAAATTAATAGGAGGTAATACACCTATGACATTAAAAGAAAAAATCCAGAAATTAGCCGGTGAAATTGCAGAAAACACCTACAACGATTCAAGAACAGTTATAGTTTTTACAGATTTTACCTTTACAGTAGTTACTGGATCATGGGAGGCACAAAAACCTGTTTGGATTGCCTTTTCTGTATTATGCACAGAAAAAGAAGTTTATGAGGCTTTAGTGCAGGGATATGAGTCAAAAGATGGAATTCCTGGTAGTTTGTTAGGGTTAATTTAACTTTTTGTTTTACGGTTTACGGTTTATGGAGGTATACCCGTTAAAAACCTCCTGCCAGAAAATTTAAAATTAATCTATAACAGGAGGTAATATAACATATGGAAAACTTAACTATTCAGGATTTAATTGACGAATATGAAATATCAGAAGGTTTACAAATAGAATCAGAAGAGTTAATCATGGAAGTACACCCTTCAGAATATTACTTAGGAGGTGAAGAAGGAGGATACACAACAGACGATAATAGATATTTTAACACATTAGAAGGAGCGATTCAGTATATAATTAAAAGTATGGGAGGGATTGAAAATATTATAAGATATGAGGAAGTGTAACAGTATAACAGCACCCTAAAAACCCTTGAAAATCAAGGATTTTATTTTTGCCAAAACATGACAAAATATAGTTTTTATTCAAAGTTGATATTTTGGACATATGGTTATCAAAATATTTTAATTTGGGTGTTGACAATTATATTTATTATGTATTATACTATATTTAATTAAATATAGTATAATTAAAAGGTGGTTAAAATATGGAAATATGTAAAAATCAGCAGTTGAAAATTGTTGGAATTAAAAAGGTGATTGACGGATATTTTACCGAAAATCCAAAAGAAATTATTATAGAGGATGAAATAACCGATATTTTTAGAGTGACAGCAGTTGGAGGTATTAAGCAATATGAATGTTATAAAGGATTTAAGATTGTTGGAATTGACAGCAAGAAACGAAAAGAGTTAATAATTTTACCTAATCAGGAAAGTGAAAATAAATTCTATAATCTTTGCGATCAGTTTATTGTTATGGATAAACAGCACAGAAGATATAAAATTTTACCTGCATAGAAAAGTAATTATTTATTAATGTAAGGCTATTGGCCTTATATTTTTTATTTAAACACCTTGACAATTATAATCATATTGTGTATACTATTATTAATTGAATATCAAATACATATTTCTGAGGAGGAATATCAATGGAAAATAACAACAATATCAGAACAATGGAATTTAAAGGTCTTGATGACTGGAATAGACCCGTTTATAAATGTCAAGAAACAGGTCAATTATGGAAGGACACAACTCTTGGAAATGAAAGACCAGAATTATACAGTTGCCAAAATGTTTTTGATGGTGAGCCAGATTGTCCAATTAAATCATCTCTGGAAATAAAATATATTAATCAATACACTGAGAACAAAAACAGATTCAATTACATGATGCTTGATAGACTCAGGAGTGACTGTGATTATTACCTTGGAAATGGGAACAGAAGTAAAAAACGGTTATACTATGAAAATGAGCAATTGCACATTGACAGAATGAAGGAATTATATAACGGTTTTCCTGCTGGTGAAAAGCCAGAATGGTTAACATATGAGCAAATTTTAAATTATGAAAAAGCAATGATTATATAAAGGCCGAAAGGCTTTTATTTTTTTGTAAAAATACCTTGACATTTATATTAATGTTCTGTATAATGATAATTAATCGAATACATATTTTCTAAGGAGGTTGACCGAATGATTATTCATGTTACACTTACAGAAGATCAGAAACAGAGTGCAGCAAGGGAATTAGATTTAAATTCATTGCTTAATATTGTATTAGGTAAAACAATGGTAAACGAGGCCACAATGGAAATAGCTTCAAAAATCCATGAGTATCTAAAAAATGAAGGCAGGAAGGAGATAGGGCAGGAAGAAGTAATAGAAGTAAAACCGCAAAAAGTAATAACACCTATAGAGTCAACCAGCAAACCTTTAAACCATTTAGAATTGCTTAACAAATACCCACCAACCAAAAAACATAAATACAATAAAAGTATTAAGACTCGTATAGGTGACAAGGTAAATTTTAAATCCGGCAAACTTGGAGATAATGAAGTATTAACCGGAACTATAGAGAAGAAGGAGCAGGACAGTTACGCAGGATGTTTAATGTATACCATAGCTGAAGAAAACGGCAATAAACATTATGTAAGTAATAGTGAAATATTAGAAATAATCAAATAGTCCCTTAATAGGGGCTTTTCTTTTGCCTAAAACCCAGCCACACCTCACACTAACACCACACAGCACCTTTAAACATCCAACGAATACAATCATACCTGGGGAGCAATTGACCCCTCTAAAACAGCCTTAAAACGATTAAAAATAATGCTTGCAATTATCTTTATTATCTGTTATTATTGTATCAATCGAGAGATACATACAATAATTAAATCACTGGGGAGGTAATAAGATGCAAATAACTGAAAACTGGCAAGTAAAACACGTAAACTATCATAGTAAGAAAAAATTCAAATTATGGTTAACTGTTAGAATTGAAGATATGAATAACTATAATCCAGCAATAGAAAGTAATAACCATTATATCACAATGGTAGAATTTAACGGTAAAAACGAACCAGTGATATTATGGGATAATTATAATAGCAAAGGGCTACCAAAGAAAGGAAATTTAAATAGTAGTCAGCAAGAAATGATTATAAATGCAGCTATAGAAAAATCAAAACAATATCTAAAATAAAGGCCAGCAATGAGCCTTTATTTTTTGTCCAATTATATTGACATTATAACAGATAGCAATTATAATAATAAGTATAAATTAACTTTGTGGGAGGTTGAACACGTTGACTAAGAAAGAAAAGTACTTAGAGCAATACATAGAATACCTTCAGAGTGTAGGATTTAAACAAAATCAAGCCGGGAATTGGATTGCTAAAGGTATCTATAAAAATATAATAGTCTATATTTCCGGTAACAATTGCAAGGTAAAATACAAAGGTGAAATAATCTTTAATGAATTAATCAGTAAGACCCCGGTAACAATACTAAAAACTATCATAAAGCCAATTTTGGGAGGTGAATAACAATGAAACAAAAAAGCAAAATAACAAAAACGGTCAAGAATGAATTCAAAAAGTTAATTTATAAATATGGTTATTGGAGCGAACAAGTCAAATTATACTCAGAACAATTTGAGTATAACACAGCTTGTAAGCTACATAGTATGGCTCACGCATACATAAACCATAATCAAGACTTTTAGAGGGTGAACAACACCTTCTTTTTTTTTGTAAAAATATAGGTTAAAATTATCCATAACAATTAACAGAAAACTATTGACAATTATATTTACATTTGATAGACTTATAACAATCAATACAGGTGCATAATATAACAAATAGGAGGTTAACACGTATGAAAACTAATATTAAGCAAGTAACCAGCGAATTGATTGAACAGTTAACCAAAACAATTAAACAGACAAAAACACCAGTAAAACAAGTAACCGCTCAGATGATATTACAGTTATCACATTAAATATAATAGCATACATATTAATTATAATAGTTTACTAAATTGTAGGCTATTATTTTCTTTATTGCAAAAGATAACAATATCATGATCAATACTTAATTCTATATTGACACATAACAATTATTATTGTATTCTATTACTGAGAGATAATAACAGAAGGAGGCCGAACAAATGGTAAGAAGAAGAGATAAGCACGACATGGAACAAATGAGGGATACCGTTAATTCTTATCTACTACTTAATAACAATAACCCTCACGCAGCCTATAATTTGCTTATCAAAGATCATTTACTGAGTGGCAAAAGTTTACCATATTATGTAAATGGTATAAAGGATTTTATTGCAGTAAGTAAGGATAAAAATAACAATACATATTTACAGACAGTTAAACGAATCGAAGCAAAAAGAAACATTGACCAAGAGAAACAAGAAATAATTAATAACATAACAGAGGAATTTTATAAAGACAAAATATTACCTGCTTATAAGAAGTTAGATGAAAAGAAACATCAAAATACTAGGATGGCAATAGTTGGCCTATGGTATGCTATTGTAGAGAAAAGTATAAATTATATCAATAATAGCGAATTAGGTTATATTCAGGAATTTTTAAGAAATAACAATTTAATGGAAGTAAATTAACCTGCATTAATTAGCAGGTTTTATTTTTATTATGAAGTGAAAATAGTTGTTGACAATTATAATTAGTGTCTGTATACTTGTAAATATCGAATATAAATATTCAAGGAGTGGAACATAAATGACATTGAATAAATTAACCAAGAAGCAATTATTAGAACATATTATTAAATCTAAACTTGACAGGATGAAAAATGTCAAAGGTAATTTAGATAATACTAATAAGGAAATGACCGAATTCATCAAGACAACTTTAAAAGGATATTCCAAGAGTGATTTAATAATATACATTGAAGATAAATTATAGGAGGTAAATTTAATGTTTTTAGGCACTGTATTAGATGGCAGAAAAATTAAATTTTTTTGTTCAGATAAGCACTTAACAATAGATAAAACAAGACTCAATACTAAAACAATAGAATTCATTAGAAAACAAATTAAGGAAGGGATATTATCCGGTAATATAGATCAATTTGAAGACAATGAGCCATTAACTTTTAATTTAGATAATTATACTTTTTAACCTACTAATTAGTAGGTTTTTATTATTAATTAAGACTTGACAATTATATTAATCATATGTTATTATAACAATGTTAGAAAGTTAAACGAATACATAAATTTGAGGAGTGGATACAATGAGATCTAAAATTGAAGAATTATTAAAGGAAGCACAATCTAATTTAAAATATGATGAAAGATCATTAAAAAGTGGACTAGATAAAGCACAAAATGATTTAGAGAGAATTTTAAACGAAGCAAAATTAATAGTTAATGATGTAAATTATTCTCTTTCCGACAAAGCAGGTCAAATTATACATTTAATTCATTGGGGTATTGCCAATATGCATCTTGATACACTTAGTGAAAAAGCAGGAAAACACCAAGCCACAGATAAAGAAATTAGAACTTTAAATGAATTATTATTTTAGAGGCTTATGGCCTCTTTTTATTTGTCTGATTGTATAACAGTAATATAACAAAAATGTAAAATAATGTAACAAAATGTTAATTTCATAATGATCTGAGGTACTGAAAACCATTATAAATCAATACTTTTAAAAATCGGAAATATTGAAAAGTAGTTGCTTTTATATTTACTATGTGTTAAACTTAGTTAATCGAAAATTGAATCTAAGGAGGTCTTTAACTATGTTAAATAATCAAATTCAAAAAATTATTGATAATATTATAGATGCTCAATTTACCGGATGGATACCAGAATTAAAACAATTTTGTAAAAATTATAAAAGATATACTAATGATGATCAATTTAAACTTAATTTTCATTGCGTAATCAGTATAATTGAAAAAGGACTGTCTGCCTTAGAATTTTTAACAGATAGGCCAATAGCACAAAATATTTTATATCAAAATTTAAATAAATACTTAACTCAACAGGAAATAGATACATTAAAATTAGAAATTATGAATGGAACAAATAATAATGTATATTTTACTAGTTTAGGCTGGTATTTTGAGGATTTTGGCGAATATTAAAAGGAGTTATAATTAACTCCTTTTTTGTTTGTCCGAGTCATAAAATTATTTAAAAAACTATTGCAATTATATTTATAGTGTGCTATACTTACATTGTTAGTAAATCAGTTAATCGAGCAAGTAAATTAAAAATAATTTAAATTTGAGGGAGGAATTTTTAACATGATTAAATTAAATTCTCAGACATTAGCAAGTAAAGGTCAAATTCAAACAGTCGAAGCCTATCAGGAAATATTAGATTCTTTCTATACTGCAGTTGAAACCTTGCCGAACAGCAGGGAGAAGGCTTTAGTAATAACGAAGATTGATGAGGCAGCCTTATGGCTCAGAGAAGCACTTTCAAAAATCTAAATTAAGTATTATCCAGTTTACAGCGGTATCTGGTTAAAAACCGCTTACCAGTAAAATTAAAATAATATAATAGGAGGTATAACAATGAAAAACTTAATTCCTGAGAACGTAATAAAATTCCAAGGCAATACCTACATTAACACAACACCGCATAGTATAACCTTAAAATCAATTTTGACAGAGGAAGAATTCACCTTACCAGCCAGTGGTGTTCTGATTAACAGCAAACCGGAAGAATCAGTAGTAGGAGGCAATGGTAGTATAAAATTTGTTCAAACTACTTTTACATCTAACCATGAAGATTATGTAAAACTAAATATACTTAATGATATGTTTCCTTGTGCTATTGTTATTGGTTCTATCATAGCTGCTCAGGCATACCCTAAGAGAGTTTACGGACTTATCCCTTATCCTGGTTTAGAACGTGTACCAGTGGATCAGAAGAAAATGCAGGCTGAGAAATTCACCATATTTTAAGTTTTAAATAGTTAGAATATTTATTTGTGGATACTGCTATATTATGTATATTTTATATAACAGTATCCCATGATAAGTATTTTGATTAAATTAAAAGTAATAAATAACAAATCAAAAGAGGTGATTCAATGAAATTATTTCAAACAGAGGAAGTAATATCACCATTAACAGAAGAAGAAAAGAAAATATGGTGTATTACAGAAAGAAATTCCATGATGCACATAACTAAAATTCTCCAACTAGGGATTAAAACAGTATTTTCTGGTACATGTGACCAGTGCCAGGAATATTTAAATAGTAAGATTGTTAAACCAGAAATTAAACCGATTGAAGATGGTAAATTTTTATTTGCAGAAAACGGAGAATTTTCACCGTTAACAACTTTGTGGTGGTTATTAAATCAAATCAAAGATCCGTCAATCATCTTAGAGTTAGTTTTAGATGAATTAACGGAGGCAGAAGATGAGATTAAAATAACTAGATATGAGGTTATTTGTAATAAAAAATTTAAATCAGATGTTAAGAACCGTGAGTATATTGTCAAGAAATTAAATGAAATTACCATCTATTTGGAAGAGAATTTTGGTGTAAGTAGATGGAGAAGAAAATAAGGAGGAGGTTGCTTTTATGAAATTTGGAGAAATATCAGTGTTGAATTATAACAGTGATAAGTATCCCATGATGGAATTAACAGTAGGAGAAAGGACTGATTACCTAGTTTTTATTGGTGACAGGTTTGAAATTATTTCTCATCCTGATTATCCGACAGACAGAATTAAAATTTTCCCACAAATTGGATTCGGAATATTACTTCACATGATGAAAGATCAAAAACGTCCATTTGGAAATTCTACAAATAAGTCAGTATATCAATGTTCAAGATTTAAAAACTATGGTATAGGTGTAACACAAGATATTTTGTTTAGTTTTATACTCAGTGCCATTTTTGAGTATGGGACGTATATGGCAGATGCAGAATTATGCAAAATATGTAATCCTTGGCAAAATGGAAAATTAAATAAATTTGCAGAAAGATGTTTTATGTATATAATTAAACAGTTGGAGTTAACAGGAACAATGATACACATAAATAAAAGATGGTAAAATAAAGGAGGTATAACAATGGGACATTTTTATGATGCAGACAAGAATTATCCCACAATGGGGCCGAGTAGGTATGCTTCAGGTTATGAAACAATTTCGAAAGTAGAGAATAAATCCAATATCCTTGAATACGAAGTAATATTTGTGTTAAAAACACAAAGGAGGTATAGCCTTGATACTCATACTAACACAAAATCCACAGACCCAGAATTTACCAGTATGTATCTTTGCATTCCTTCTTTATCAATAACAAACACCCCTAATGCCTTGGGATGAAACCAAAAAATTATATACAGTACATGCAGATCCAAGATATCCGAATGAAAATATTCTAATTGATGTATTGCGGTCAATTGGAATACCTGAAAAAATTCACTCAACGGACGGACATTCAATATTTAAATTTAGTGCCGATAATGAATATATTCAATTTTAACCTGCACATTAGCAGGTTATTTTTTTGTTTATTAACTGAATAACCTTTACAATTATATTCCCATCGTGTATAATAAACATAGAAAATAATAATACATAAAGGAGTGCTTGAGCAATGAATATAACTGAAGTAGAATTTAATCAATATATGCACCTATTAGAAACAGAAATTAAAAATAATTTCAAGATTCATCAGCAACTTTCAGAAATAAAAACACCTGACGAAAACGGATTAAAAGACCATTTTAAGACCCAACAACACAAATATTTTTTGAAATGGTATGAATTAAACGAAAGATTAAGGCAATCAGGGAAAGGCTATTATTTACCGCAGAAAGTTAGAGATTTGTCTAATTGTTTGATAGAAGTAAATAACTATAAAGACTTATTAAAAGTAGCTTAACAGTATAACACCAGTCATTTAAAGGTCAATAGTGGCCTTTATTTTTTGCTCAGACATAGTAAAATAGTATAAATAACAGTAGACAATTATATTAACACTGTGCTATAATAAGTTATCAGATTAAGGTTAATAATTTGGAGGTGGAGCGATTGACCAAATATGTAGTAATAAAAGGCTTTGACATAGGATTAACTAAGGTAGTAGAGAAAGGAACTATTTTAAGTTTAAAAGATAATAATTTTTATTTAGAAGATGAATTAATATGTCATAAAACCAGTGTAGTAGGTAAAAATTATATAAAACAGTACAGGAAAGATATAGTAAAAAAGCATAATATTGAATAAATACATAATCCCAAAAGGAAAGGACGGTTTTGAATATGAAACGTAGAACATTAAAAAATATGGAAAAAGCTACTAAAATAATTGTGCAAAAAGGTTATGATTGGAATACAGCGAATCAAATTGCAATCCAATGTTTCGACCAATTAAAACAACTAAAAAATGGTATGGATCTAGAATGGCTTATTGATAAAGTAGAAGTAATAAAATAGATAAAACTAGTATTTCATTCAAAGTTAAATACTATATTTAGTGGTTAGATATTTTAACAATACTATATATATGGTATATAAAATTAATTTAGGAGGTTTTAAAATGAAAATAAATGAATTAAAAAAAGAAATAGAAAAACAAAAAGAAAGTAATATGATACTTTATAAATTAATACCGCTTGCATCACATGAAGACCCACTAAATGAAAAAGCTGAATCAATATTAAAACAATGGAGAGAGGGCAGTAAAAAATTAAAAGAATTGCTTAATAAATTACATGAGATGGAGAAAGTAGAAAAGTCTTCTTCAAATGCAACAATCAAAGGTAAAACATTTGTTAATAGTTTTGGCGAAGCTACAACAAGAGAAATAACATGTAACGGATATAAAAGAGCAGAGAACAGAACGAAAAAAGAAATAATGTCATTTGTAGGAACTCGTTAAATTAAAATAATGTTATATAAGTTAACTGAGCCTTTAAGCTCTTTCTTTTTGCCTATAACAATCTATAAATTAACCCTTGACAATATTATATTTATAGTCTATATTGTATTTATTGGCAGGTAGTTAATACATATTTTTGAGGGAGGTTGTTTAATGATAACTATAGTTTATACAGTAGGCAATGATAAAACAGAGTATTCAGACATATTTAATAAACAATATCCACTAAACAGAATAGTTGAATCGTTGCAGAAAAAGCATGGAGGAGATTATAATTATCTTGATATTTACTTAGTTAAAATCAAATAACGAATTTATAATGATATAGGAAGTTATACTTAAATGAAATTTGATAATGAATTAACTGAGGTAAAAATGAGGTAAAAAGATTAAAATTGTTAGCATATGTAAAAAAGAAAATTAACAACGTAGATTATAAAGTATTAGAAAGGTAGTAAACGGTAAATCAATAAAACTAAAAATAGATGTAGAGGAAGATGGAGAAATAACTTTTAGAATCAACAGAAGGAAAGACGGTTTTAGAATTGTATCTATAAGTTAACTGAGTGCCTAAAAAGCACTCTTTTTTATTTTCTCAAAAGCATTTACAATTATATTTATAATATGTTATAATACAAATGTATCTAAAAAATTAAATTCAAAGGAGGAAATTATGTCAAAATTAACACTAGAAGAAAAATTAAAAAGAAGGGAGCAAAAGAAACTGGACATATTCAGATCATGTAAGTTATAATTTAGCGGTTAATAATGTAGATTAATTATAAGAGGGTAAAACCTCTTATTTTTATTTGATAATGTAAAAATAATTATATCAATTTGCTTGACTTTAGTATTGATATACTATATAATTATAATTGTTGAGGGAGCGAACCACCAAATAAAAATATAAATTTAAAGGAGATTGATAATAATGTTACAAAATAATAGTTTATGTGTGGTTGATACTGTAGGACTTAATATTTATAATTTTTCAAATAGCCAAGAGCAAGCGGAAGAAACATTAGTAAGAGCCATTGAATCAAATAAAGAAGACATTGAAACATTGGGCAGTCATTGTAATAATTATCCTGACACTGAGCAATTCAAAATATATTTAAAACAGGCACAGGGTAAAAAATATGAAATTATGACATATGAGGAATTTGTTAAATTAGAAAGGAAACATTTGTTAGGAGAACCATTGAAAGAAATAACAGAAGAGACTTTTGAGGATATGCTTAATGTACTACCACCCATAAAATGGTGTACAATAGATGGTATAGAAATGTTTTGCATGTCCGAGATGTTAACAGGTTTTTACACTTCTCAGTATATGCACGATAAAGGAACAAATAAATATTATCATAAAATTGTTGATGTTACTGATAAGGAAACTTGGGGACATAATTTTATAAAATAACAGGGCTAGGGAGCATAGGCCGAGAATTCCGGCGAGGCTGAAAAGCCTTTCCGCTTAACCTGTTAAACAGGAATTAAAAGGAGGTGACAAAATGAATAATAATAAATTTCCATTTCATATTCTAGACGATCTATTGAGTGGTTTTACTCATGATGATCTAGTTACTACAGTATTAAGCAATGAATCAGTAATAACAGAACAAACCATTAAGAAGGTATTCAATGAGATGTTACTTGATTTACATAGAAATAAATGGATTTCAGAATACCAATAAAACACCAAATTATGCCAAAGGTTTAAACACTGTCGGTCATGTTGATTGTTGCTTTTATGATGATCATACATGGGATACCAGGAATAACACTTCGAGTAAATTAGCACATATTACCAAGTTTCATTTTGAGTATAACAAAGAAAACATATTAAAACTTGTCAATGAGGAATTAAATTGTAATTTTGAAAGTATGGAAGTAGTTAACAAAGGTTTACATGTTCACAGTACAAAAGAGCCTTTATGTAATTGCTCAAAAGAAGGATATACACCCTTTGAAGAAACAAAAGTTAATATCAATGTCCTTGACGGCGTACAATCTCAGCAGTATTATGAAAGTAACCGTCTAGCACGTTACGCACTGCCTTATGAATTCGTTAAAGAAATGCCATTTTTAAAAAGTTGGATGCAGGAAAGAACCAAAAAAAGAGCAGGAGGACTTTAAAAAGTTTAATTATTATACTACTCTTGTATGGGATAGGGAAGGTAATATTTATTCAATGGAAATATCAGCTAGACAAAATTTTGTTTGTATGAGTTTTGGATTTGAGCAGTTAGAGAGTGTAATAAATGCAGTAAAGGAGTATAACAAATAATGACATTTGAATGGTTTTTATGTCCTCATTGTAGGCAGAAGTTGTTTAAACTTTTGGTAGGTGCTAAAGTTGAGAATATAGCAGTCTATTGTAAAAGATGTAAGAAGGAAATAGTCATAGTATAAAACTGAATAAACTTTAGAGCCTATGAGCCATTAACGAAGTATTTTTTATAATACTTGTTAGTGGTTTTTTGTTTGTAACCTCTTTATATAAAGCGATTTAAGGCCACATATTAGAAAAAGGTTAAAAACACATAGACAAACAAATTAAACCGTCTTAAAATCAATCCTGCAAAGAATAAAGTACATACAAAAACATAAATACATATACTATTAAATTAACGAAAATACATATATAATCTAAGTCTAATAGGAAGGAGTATCCGACATAATGACACTAGACCAACAGAAGGAATTATTAAAATTGTATAAGCAGTATCAGGTCACAAACAAAGACATAATCAAAGCTAATCTAAGATCGCTTATGGATGACGAGGACTTAAAACCTTCTATAGTATCAGAATGGACTGGTATTCCAGTACAAACAATTTATCAATTAAGAAAACATAACAACGCATACAAACCGGATTTTATAACTACTATGGTTTTATGTGATTTGTTAAAAGTGTCAATAACAGAAGCCATAAAACCAATCCAAGGCTTAAATATTCCAGAGTCGAAAACAAAGTGGAATATAAAAGCTAAACAAGAATTTGTTTATGATTATAATAAATTAGAAATAGAAGAATTATGCAGGAAATACAATATAACACAAAGAACAGCTACAGAGTATAACAAAAACTTTATTAGAGAGTTTTAGGAGTTTTGTAGATAGTTTATAGGTATGGAAGTTATATGATCCTATAACAGCGACAATATGACCACCTTTTGGGAATTACAAAGTCCCAATATTTGTATAACAGCAATCTAAAAATAGTTGATGAAGTTTTAAAATTAGTATTGACATAACAGAATGGCTATGTTAATATAGTTATAGAAATTATATTTACATTCTCTCAAAGGAGTTGACCACATGAAACCCAAAAACATATATTTACTTTACTCTTGTGACATCCACAAAATGCACAGTAGTATGAGTTTAGTAATGGTATCAACGAGTGAAAATAAAATCAGGAAAGAAATTAAATCACAGATTGAAGATGGTAATATGAGATATGGTGCAGATGAAAAAGATTTAAAACTTGCCGATTTTAACTATATTAATACTAACTTGGATTTTGGTTATATTGAAATTGTTATTGACGGTGAGAGACAGTAAAATCATGATCAACCAAAGATTTTATCCAGTATTTATAAATTTAAATTAGGAGGAAGATATAATGTTTAAAAAAGTTAATAGTTTAATTGAATTGGCAACAGAATTATCTCTTGCCACTGAAATAAAAAAAGAAGTTTTGGCAATCTCATTAGGTACTAGTGGTACTTATGAGATTGGTGGAACTTATAATAGTAGTATGTCTAGTGATAAACCAGTTGTTAATATCCATTGTTTTTGTGAACCTGTTGGGGAGTTTTATATTATCCCTAGAAATGCACTTTCTGTATTTATTCCGCATAGTCTTAAAACTTCTTACAGTAAAAAAGAAAGTTATGAAAGGGATTTGCTGAGTGATCTAAGAAACATCAAATCTGTTTTATCTACTGTCGACGAAACAGATCAAGAATGGGCAGTAGTAATTCTAGAAACAAATAAACAAAGGATTGAAAAACAATTAGAAAAATTAAACAGTTAATATATTTTGTATCTGCCTTACACCAGCACTTTTTAAGCACTCAGTAAGGTATAATAGAGGATATAATAACTAAGTTAATCTAAAAATCAATCTAAACTAAAGGAGGAATTCACCAATGTTTAAATACATAACTGATATGGAACACAATTTTAATTTTAAAGGTCAAGACGCTTATTTAGCACAGTTTAACCCTAATACAAATTTATTTGTCGTTGAAAATGAAAACGGTGAATCAATTGGTGAAGTAAACTTATTTGAATCAGGTATTCATTTTAATATTGATTATTTTGAAAATTGGCAGGAAAAGTTATTTAATTCATTGCTTAAAAATAATGGTAGAATATCTGTACTTGTTAATTCCACAGAATTAAATGCAGGAGATTCTTGGGAATTGGAAATACACAGACATAAAACATTATTACCAACTTCTGAACATTCAGACCAAATTATCTTAACTTCTTATGTTATATTATTTTGTGGTGAAGTAAAAGGCGATATATATACTAGGCAACATAGGTTTTACAGTGGATGTATGATTGACGAAAGAGAAGAATTTAAAACATGGATTGAAGTGCAATTAGAAAAAGTATCAGAGTTTAATAATGATGAATACTGGAATACAAGTCCTTCATTTGTTTATGCAGAAGGTATTTGCGATAAAGACGAAGAAGAAATATTGTTTGAAATGTTTAGTAAGAAAATTGATTGTATTATGAAGTAAAAACATCTTGCAATTATATTTAATATCTGTTATAATTAAATATAAGGAAAGGAGGTAATATATAATATGAACGAACAGGAATTTATTAAAGAGATACTTGAAAATAATGATTCTTGTGAAATAACAATTGAAACAGAGGACGGAGAAGAATATAAAATAGTTGCTGGTAAATTGTTTTATACAGAAGGTGAAGATAATGTTGATATTTATACCTTTTCAGATTTTGAGTTAGGTAATATATTTGAGAAAAGGTTGGATGTATTGGCATTAAAAGTATATAATTATTTGAGAAGTGAAGGTGAAGTAGTAACCTGTGTGTATGGTGGTTAGTTTTAACAAATGCATAATTTTATTAAAACATTTCAATCTTATAAACATAATAAAATCAATAGTTTTAAGTATCAAAATTATAAATCATAATGAATCTAAATTTCATAACGATATTTTAAAGGAGGAATTTATCTATGAAAAAATATAAAATTGAATTAACTCTTATACCTACTGGAAGATATATAGGATGCAGACATATTAGTATAGAAATGTCAGCAGATGATGAGGAGCAAGCAGGAAAATTTGCAGTTGAAACTATGTCTGTTATTGTGACACCTGATGTAAAAGTTTTAGTAAGAAATGTAATTGAATTTAATTCATAAATTAAAATAAATAAACGGAGGTATGCAAAATGCAAATTATCTTAAGTAAAATTGACTTAGAAACAGCTTTAAAAATGGTCGATGAATCAGGTGAAAATATTCGCCAAAAGAATATTGACCGTTTAGTTTACAGAAATCTTACAGGTGATCACTCAATTGGTGGTGCTGAGAGTGATACTTTTAAGATTAATAAGGAAACAGTTTTAACAGCCATTAATAAATATCCAGATAATATTTATATATCTGGTGCTTGGTTAATTGTTAACAGAGATTTACCGGATATTATTTTCATGATGGATATTGAATTTGTTCAGAAATATGAAGAACCAGATTATATGGAGGATTTAAAGAAGTATTATAAATAATCATCCTACCAGATGAGTGTTAGACATTGGCTAATCTACTATCTGTCTTAATTGGCAGGTAGTAAGAAGCTAATAGTAAAGAATTATAAAATATTTGTTGCAATTATATTTACATTGTGCTATAATTGATGTAGTTAAATTAAAAGATCAAACATTGGAGGTAATACATATGAAATCAACACTAATAAAAAATAAGGAGGAATACATAATGAAATTTAAACCTTTAGAATGGATGTCGGCAAAAATGATTATAGTATGAAAGGAGTATTACAACGTGCAAAAGCAAGTATCGAATTGAGATTTAAAAATGGAAGTTATAAGATATTCAGAAGTTATAATGTAAGTAGAGGTGCAACGTCTGAAACACAGGATAGATGGTTTTTACTTATTCTTGATGATGGCAATGTAATAAAACATGATGAAGTAACATCATTGGAAGTAGGTAAAATTATTGCAGAACATGATTGTCAAAATTATTTAAAAGAATACTATGAAGAATTTAAAAAATTTATGTTGTGATAAATTAACGCATTTATAACATTATTTGGAAGTAGGTGATAAATTATGTTAAGAGAAGTAGATACTGGATTAAAAGAATAACTGATTTTGGAATGGTGTATTTCTATGATGATAATTTAAAATATCAAGCAATGCACATTGATTATTATCTTATATATTGTTGTGATTAATATTCAAAATATACCCATTTATTATCAAGTAAAAATATTCATTCAAAACTATTGACTTTCTTTACTTCATAGTGTATACTATATTTAGTAGTAAATATAACAAATGAAGCAAAGAAAGTCAGGAAAGGAAAACGACATAATGTTTGTATCAGAATACATTTCAAACATCTTAAAACACCGAGAACGTCAAAAGAATTGGCTTGCTGAAAAGGTTAATATTTCTAAGCAAACAGCAGGTTACAAACTTAAGCATAATAGTTTTACCGCAGAGGAATTGTTTGACGTTGCTGATGTTTTGGGTATTAATCTTGAGGAAATGAGGGAAGAAAGAAGAAAATATAAGGATAAAACTAAGGAGTGATATAAATGAAAGTAGATTTAAATCAAATATGTGATTGCGGAGCAGAATTAACTTTTGACAGTAACATTGATGGTCATGTTTTAGACAATCTACAAGACGATCAACTTTATAAAACTGTCTGTCCTGAATGTGGTGAACACTGGCAATTTAGAGAATCAGATGTTATAATTAAAAAATTCTATGTTTATGGTTCTGGTATTGCTGAATCTGAATTAATCCGTCAAGGTGAATCTTCCGAGGAAGCAACAGAGTATGCAATTTCCAAAGGTATGAAATTTGACATTCCTGATGACTGGGCAGTAGAAATTGAAACTACAGGAAGTGAAATGGATGTTGCAACTAGATTTGATAGTAATGTTCATGGATACAGAGAAGTAGAATAAATTGCAATTATGTTATAGGAGATGTTTCAAATGTCTATAGAATGGTTCACAGGTTCGACCAAACTTGTTGATAAAGATCCTGCTGTGAAATTGAATAAAAAATATGCAAGATTCATGTTTAATAAAGTCCTTGCTGATAAAATCAAAGAAAACCATACTATTCCTCAAAAATGTATGGTAGGTATTGATATTGATGAAAAAATATTTAAAATAAAAATATCAAATGATGGAAATATGAAATTAACCATGACAACATTGAAAATTATGGGTATACATTGCAAACCTATTTTTCAATGGTTGGCTGATAAAGGTGTCGATGTTGAACAAAATAAGTATTTTGAAGCAGAATATGATGATATTGACACCATTACCGTTTACTATGATAAGAAAATTATTGAGAGTAAATAAGGAGGAATTAAAAATGCTAACAATCGGAACATATGAAGATAATATATTTGAATTTAATCCTGAGTATGATTATGATTTTTTAGATAATCCTGATTTTGTTGCATCACTTGATGAAAGGTTTTTGCATGATGATGCAGGACTTTATTTCCTTGGTACAGAGCAGGAATACCATGAAGTTATTAAAAATGCAATTGCCGAGTTTGACAGGTTTAATAATTCAAATTTATAAAATCTAAAGGAGGACTATATTAATGAAAAACTTTGAAATATGGGAATCAGATTTTAATCAAAATCCTGATCGTGGTGGAATGTTAATACCATCTAATGAAATTTCTCAATTTGCAGTATTGCCGATTTACCTGTTGCTGATATTGATAAATTAAATGAAAAATTAAAATTGTGGAATCATCTATCTAATGAAGAAGATTTAAGAATGTTTTTAGCTGATGAAGGTTTCACATTTGGCAGTATTGACTTTCTCAGTAATTCAGAATCACTAGAAGAAATTGTTTGCTTTGATTTTCATAATAAATCTTTTGATGATTTAAATTTATTTGAAACTACTCCTTGGTATCAATGGCATGACGGAAGTAATTATAAAGAAGAATGGGCAGGAGAAAACATTACTGTCACGAAGGTATTAGTTGAGAATGAAAAATACCTTGATTTAGATGAATATGATGGTAGCAATTGGTGTACTGGTAGTAATAAGTTTTACCATGAAACAGTATACAAAGTAGTAGAGATGGATGGTAGCAAGGTAGACGATATGTTTATGTTATGTCAGTGGTCACAATACCAAGGAGATCATGAAACTGCTGTGATTATGACTCAGGATGAATTAGATGCACACCTTATAGAAATTGGTTATGAAGTAGAAAATGAGGATGAAGAATAAGAGCAACACAAATTATATCTAGTCTATCAACTCTGCATATTTGATATAATATAAGTATGCGGAAGAGGTGAGATTGGATTGAAAGGAGATATAGAATGTTAAAATTATTTGTTATTGTATCTTTGGTTGTATTGTTGTCAGGATCAATTGTTTATTATAAATTAAAGGTGAGGAGGAAATAAATTGACATGCAAAAATGTAAATACGATATTGAGACTAGTAAAATGATTAGTATGTGTAATCATTTTGCGGAGAGCCGATTAGTGACGATGCAGATTGGGAAAGGAAGAATATTAAATAGGTAAATTATGGAATAAAAACTTCAATTCATTATAATATGTAAGTAAGAAAGTAAAAATAATTGTTGACATTAGTATTAAGGTGTGCTATAATGAATTAGAAATTAAATAAATGGAGGTATGTATAATGATTAATACTCCAAAAGTCATCAGAGACAATAAAGGAACAATATCAATAGGTATTCATAATAATATGGCAAACTTTAACACAAAAGAAAATTCTCAGAAAGTAAAACAAAAACTAGACAGTAGTGGATGTTATACAACTGGAAATGTTGAAAGTAAAAACAACCAATATAGTTTTAGTTATGTTTTAAAGCAAAAAAGTTTACAAGACTAAAGATAATGTGTGTTGTGGCGTAAACCATTTAACAGTAACTCATTCTGGTGAGTATAAATAGAACTTTAGGCCAGAAGCGTTCCTGTCTTAAATAGGCAGGAGGTAGTTAGAATTAGAAGGAGGTTTATATAAATGAATAAATGTAAATATGATGTTAAAACTAATATAATGGTTAGTATGTGTGAGCAATTTGCATATGTTATTAATGATAACTTTTTTGGTATGAGTAAAAATGGTAATGGTGCAAGTGTAAGTTTAAAAAGTTATAAAAATGAAGCAAAATATATTACAAGTATTGATTATTGTCCTTGGTGTGGATATGCAATTAGTAATCATGGTATATTGAATAAATATTAAGTTTGCATGAAAGATCGGTTTTATCACAATATGCCAAATTTCACCTAAAATCACAATAATCAATAAAACTGTAAAATAAGTACCTTAAACCCTTGATATACAAGGGTTTTTTGACGTTTAAATCACAATTTCAAAATTATTCTAAAAAAGTTTGAATGAAACAGATATTTGATCACATTATATGGAAATCCTTAATACCATGTGTCTGTGCTTCATGTCCGTACATACCTTATAGACAGTCTATATATTCGTCACCAAGGCTATTAAAGCCATTGAGCAAGTGTAAAAAGGTATTGCAATACTGTTCTATTTGTGATATTATAAGAATAGATATTAAATATAATTATTAAGGAGTAGATGCAATGACAAGTAGAGTATTTAATTATAATGAGATTCATAAGAAATGTGAAAGGCTATACTCAAATATCATTATTTCCGAAATTTATAGTTTATGTAGTAAGGAAGATAGATGGAAGATGTATAATGAAGAAATGAGTAAAGTAATAAACAGTGTTCAAGGTGAATATGATAGTTTAAATTTATACGATGAAATACTTTCAATTGGAGATAAGATTATAATCTATTACATGACTGGAAGAATAGCAATTATTAAGTCTATAAGTGTGGAATTGGATTATTGTACATGGAAGCCTGAGTATATCATTGAATCTGAGGATACGCATACTGTTGAGGTTTATAGGACTTCTTATGATGTATGTGTTCATTTGGTTTAATAGAGAGTAATAGTTTTTAAGTCAATAAAATTCTTTAAAATTTAATCAATTATTTTTAATTTAGGTATTGCTTTCTTGTTTCAAGTGTGGTAATATATCTATAGAAGGTAAATATAATTGTAAAACGAAAAGGAGATGTTGATAAATGTTAAAGAAAGCTAATATTCCTTGGAGCGCAAAGCAACTAACTAAGTCTATTGATAAAGGCACAGTTAAATTTGATAACGCCGTACAACGTGGCTATGTGTGGGATCAATCAAGAAAATCACTTTTGATTCATTCGATGATTGAAGGTTATCCAATACCGCCATTTTATGCAACTAAAGAAGATAATATTTATAGTATGCTTGATGGCAAACAAAGATCAGAAGCAATTAGCAAATACATAAATAACCAGTATGAATTGATTGGTTTGCCGGAAGTTGCATTAGAATCTGATGAAACTATGGATGTTAATGGTTTAACTTTTGAAAAACTTCCCATTGAATTACAGGATGAAATTAAAGATTATTCCTTAACAATTTACTATTTTGACGGGATCACAGATGAGGAAGTAAATGAAATGTTTTTCCGTTTAAATAATGGTAAACCTCTTACTTCGATTGAATTAACCAGAGTTAAAGCCAAGTCTATAGAAATCATCAAAGAAATTGGCAGACACTCAATATTTAATTCAGCACTTACCGAAAAGGCAATGAATAAATACACCAATGAAGATATTGTTATTAAATCATGGGTGATTCTGAATAGTGAAAATCCAAGTTTTGAAACTAAGCAAATCAGGCCAATTCTTGAATCTGCTGAAATAACACCAGAACAGGCTGAAGTAATAACAACAGTGTATGATAAAGTTCTTGAAACATATACTGCAATAACAGGTACAGGTGAGAAACAGGATGCCAAAGTTGCTAAGAGATTGATTACACGTACTCACTTAGTTTCTATCATGCCTATAGTGGCTAAGTTAATTGCCAATGATACTTGGAATACAGAAAAGTTCACCGCATGGACTAGAAAGTTTTTTGCAGGGACTAAATCAGCTACAATTAGCGAAATTTACAATGAAGCTGCTAGAAGTTCAAGTGGAAAAGTTGAGAGTGTGAAAAAGAGATTAAATGCAGTCAATGATGATTATAATGCATTTGCATGGGTGATAACACCTAAGACTAAAGCACAAACTGAAACAGAACAACAAGAAGTAAAACCAGTAACACATAATGACGTTTTAAGTATTATTAACGAAGTTATGAATGAAACTCCTAACACTGACGATTCTGCTAATATTTCAGAAAACACCAATCCAGAAAATGAGACAAAAGAATTAGGTAATGAATTGGTAAATGATACTGTTTTGGGCGAAGATAATGCAGAGACATTATTAGATACTTCTGATGCATCTGAGAACGAAGAAATTGCAGGAGATAGTACACAGGATGATGGTATTGAAGTTGAAGAATTAACCATTGACGATATTCCTGAGACTGACGGATTAGAAGAACAGGCCAGTTAGTTTAATAAAGGGAGGATTAATATACATATATCCTCCCTTTATCCTGAATTGATAGATGATGAATATAAAAATAATAGGAGTCTTTACAATATGAATTTTGTTAATAATGAAAAAGGTTATACTTTAATTGAATTAATAATTGTAATATGTATTTTAGGTGCGGGAAGTCTATTAGGTGTTGGCATATATACCTTATATCATTTCATATCTAAAGCATGGTAGAATATTAATACATTTAAGGAGTGAATACTACAATGCCATTAAATAACCCCACAATTAATCTACAATCCACATATTTAGGCTTCACAGACACCATTACACCTCTTCAAAAATCCAAAATACAAACAACACTAGACACGCAAATTAAGCACAATAACGTCATTATGCCTAAGAAACAATTCATATACATCAAACTCAATGAAGGATATACTCCACATATTGAAGAAGATGTTTCATATTATAGTAGAAAAATTCAAGACTACACTAAGCCTAAATCAGAATATAGGATATCTAATCAAGAAGGTAGTTACTATTCAATAACAAAGACTGAATATAATTTTGCTGTTTACATTATTCAGAATGACTTCTTAGACGTTGTAAAGGTTAAACAATACATAGATGCAGAACAAACTAAACTTGCTCAATTAGCACAGATTGAATTTGACAAGAAACAAGAAGAGAAACAACACAAGGAATTACTACAACAACAAAAGCAAGAATTTAATAATTGGTTATCTGAACAAGTTGAAAACTACTCAGATAATACTAAACTTGATCTTGCAAAAGATATATTTTTAGATTGTCAAGGTGATTATAACGAATTATATCTATGTAAATTGCTTGTATTAATAGATAATATTGACAATCCTATGTGTAAAAATCAACTACAGAATTGGTTGCATAGCGATAATACAACAAGTAAGAAATTGTTTTATCATATAACAGGTATCAAACTACCATCAACTAATAAAGGCACAGTAGCTATATTGGATAGTTTATCCTTATCAAGCTATCAAGGTATTATACTTTACAAGAAGAAACAACAAAAAGTAAACAAGGAAATATTAACTGACACCTTCTATAAACTTGTAAAAAAGTATCCAGATTATCACTTTGAAGCTATAACAGGTGAGTCTATAACAAAGTATGGTTTAGAAATGTTTATAGCACATAATAACGGTGAATATTCCATACTTGAATGTAAAGGTGGCAATTTGCTTGTTTCTAAAGTTAACACTAAAACAGAATTAATGAGTAAATTAAAATCACTTGTAGACCATTATGGCATTGAACATATAAATAAACTTATTCAAGATTCAATTGATAAATTTGGAATTAGTCCGAAATATGAAGATGTTGTATGATTGTATAACAAAAGTATCATAATATATTTAACAAAACTTAAATATAATTGTTGCATTGTTTATATACTATGATATAATATAGTTAATAAATAAATAAAGGAATGGTGATATAAATGTGTAAAGCTAAAAAGTATACTGAGCAATTACTCAATATCTATGACGAAATTGAAAATGATTTAAAATATTACAATTATCATATTCGTGAATTGGTTTTACTTGAACAGGATTTATTACATACTATAGAAAATGGAAAATTTAATGTTGCCGAAGGTTATAAACTTGCCAAAATGATTAAAGATGCAAGAAACAAACGCAGAGATTGTAAGATGGAAGTAGAAACATTAGTTAATCTTAAAAAATCATTCTGTGATAAGAATATTTATGATTTAAAAGATACTCATAACAGAATTAAAAGGCAAGATGAAATATTACTGAGACTGAGAGAAGATAAAGTTTATAATCCTAGAGTGTTGAAAAGTACAGATTTAAAATTAGTTGTACCTTTGAACAGAAAAGTTATATAATAATTTAATGAAGTGATTATTTGGTCATAACTTTAAATTAAAAGGAGGAAATAATAATGACAACATTTCATAAGTTTAATCCAGAAAATTGTATAGGTAGAAAACTAAGATTAATAAAACGTGAATCATATGGAGGAACTGAAATAGGAAAATTAGAAGGTATAGTAATAAAGGCAGATGAAAATTGTCTATATCTTGATAATGGTCATTATTGCACAATGAAAGATTTAGAATTGGGCAATGAAAGTATAGAATGGTTAACGCAAGATGAAACACTATATTGTGCTGATTGTAATAATATGTTTATCCTTAAAGGTGGAGAAATTGATTTCTATAATAAAAAAGGATTACATAAACCTAAAAGATGTAAAAGTTGCAGAGATAAAAGAAAAGAATCTAGAAATAATATGTATATTATAACTTCAAAAGGTGGATTATTTGGAACACAACCAGATAGAATTGATTATCTTGGTTGGCAAAATCCAGCATGGGATGAGAATGGATATTTTTGGACTTCAAAAGATACTATAGTGAAGATATTGAAAGAAGGAAATAATACAAAAGAACATCCTTTTTTATTTGAAACACAAGTAAAAGCTAATTTGTTTGCAAAAAATATGGATATCACAGATTATAGTATTGAAAAATGGCAATAAACTATTTTAGTATTAACTCAAAGGAGGCAATAACACAATGCCAACAATCCAAGAAAAACTTGAAGAAGTACAATCAGAATACAATACTATGTATAATATAGTGAATGATATGACCAAAATTAAACTAAAATGTTGGTTACAGCATAGTCAAAGCAGAATTAATAATAACAATCCACCATTTGACTTTGAGACTATTTCCAGAGTATTATGCAAACATGATTACCTAGACAGAATAAATTATGGTATGATTGATTGTAGTGATTTAGGTGGTAAAGAAATGGCAATTGAGATTGTTGAAAGATGGTATAGTTAATGTAATAAATGAATAGGAGGAATAATAATGAGCAATAACAATACTAAAAATGAAATTATAGTTGATGAACTACCAAAATGCGATTTCTGTAATAATAAAGCATGTTACGACATGAAATTATCCAGAGGTGGTTATTGGGCATATGTTTGTGAGAATCATAAATATCATGGGATTAAGTTAGGTGTAGGTTATGGTCAGAAGTTAGTATTAAATAAAGGAGGAGAATCAAAATGAATAAATACATTGCAAATATTAAAGTTAATGGAAAAATAGTTGAATTAGAAGTAGAATCTAAATCAATAACTGATGCAGAAGAATACTTTAAAAATTATATTAAATATTGGGGTGTTGTGTGGAGAGGTTGGAGTAGTGCTATTATAATTAAAATTGAGGAGGTAAAATAACATGATAAGCACAGATTTAAGAGATAAACTATATACAGGTGAAACAACAACACATATTTCAGTAGATGATATTCAAAGCACAATCAAAGACAACATTGAAAACTATTCAAAATATATCAATGAATATGTCAATGTCATCAATAAAATTTTACCAGAAGAAGTAAAATTGAATATTGATAATATGATTTTTGATATTAAAAGAACATACGGTGAACGTGCTAACTTTGAAGATGATGGGAATACTTATTGTGAAGGATTTAAATATGATACACTGTGGGCATTTCCGATTGGTGACAATAAAATCGATCAATGGTATGTAAGACAAGGATATTCTGAGAAGTGTTTATATTTCACATATACAGATGAGGAAAGATTATTCGACCATAAAGTAAAAGGTAGTAGATTCTTTAGTATTTACCTTGCAGGTATTAAGTTACCTAGAGATGAAAATAATATTATTAGAATTGATTATAATAATGCAAATTATAGTTCAAATTCTGTATTGAATAAAGGTAATATAGTTAATGTTGTTATGAAAATTCAAGATATGGCAAGGAAAATTAGTTTGATGAAGGAATTAGAGAGTATAAAGTTATTTGAGTAAAAAGTCAAAAATACCATACCCTCTAAACACCTATAAAATAAGGGTTTGTAAAATCCAAAAACAGTATAAAATGTGATATTTATGAAGAATTTAAGGAAGGAGAAATTATAATGGGATATTCAATATTTAAAATAAATTTTAATACAAACAAGAAAACTATTCTATATGATTGTATAAATGACATTAAAGAAGCAGATTTATTAGCGCAATTAGCAATGGTTAATAAAAATGTTAATGATTTAATATTTATAAGTGCAGGATGGAATAGAGGTATAGAAAATAATCCCGAAGAATATAATAAAGCATTAGAATTAGCAGAAGAATATAAAAGTCAAAGGTAATACAAAGAATTCTATAATTTAATACATTCTAACATTTAGCAAACTTTAAGATTAATTAAAAAAAATTATCTATTTAGTTTGCTAAATTTATTTAAAATATTATTCAGAAATTTAAATTAACTCTTGCAATGTAAATATAGAAATGCTATAATAAGAATGTAAATATAATAATTAAGCAAAATTACATATGAAATCTAAGGAGGAATACAACAATGACACAAGAGCAACAAGAAACAATCCTAAGTAAAGTTAAAAAACTATTAGCACTTGCAGAAAATAATACTTCAGCAGATGAATCACAAAATTCTTTTCTCAAGGCTCAAATGCTTTTAATTAAACATGGTCTAACTATGAATGATGTTGATAACATTGAAGAATCAAATACAAAGAATGTCTTAAATACCTCTATAGATGAATCCTCCAGAATGGCATGGTGGAAGAAACAATTAGCAAATATAATTAGCAATAACTTCCGTTGTAAATCATTTACATCTTTTATGAGTACGAATACTAGAATCTGCATCATTGGATTAGAAGAAGATGTTAATATTGCTACTGAGATTTATAATTGTGCAGTAAGAACAATAGAACACCAAAGTAAAATGTATGTTAAAATGAATAAGAAAACAGGTAAATCAGCAGGTTTAAAGAATGATTTTATCATTGGTTGGCTAAAGGGATTAGAGGATAAGTTTAAAAAGCAAGTAGAATCTGTGAAAGAATATGGATTGATACTTGTTAAGGATGCATTAGTTGTTGCGGAAGTTGAAAAAATGAAGTTAAGAACAGGGCAAAGAAGTAAGATAACTGCTAATAGGGATGAAAATGCAAGGAGTGCAGGTTATAGGAGTGGTAATAATTTTAACGGAAGTAGTAAAATGATTGGATGTAATTTGTAGTATTTATCATTCTCTTGAAGAAATGTATTTAGTGTTCTTTGAGAGGATGAGTATTATAATATAATTTTAAGGAGGAAATAATATGATTATTGTTAAAAAGGATTTAGATTATGGAATGGTTGAAGAAAAAGGAATTGAATTTGATTCTATGGAAGATGCAGGAATTTATATGAATGATGTTGGTGGTTGTTTTGTAATTGAAATAAAATAAATATCATATGAGATATCCTATAACTACTACATATAGTATTTAAGTGTTTTAACTTATACTATATGTAGTAGTTAAATTATGTAAAATCATTATAAAAGAGAAAGTTTGTTAAAACTAAGAGGTGATATTAATTGCGTTTTTCATATGAATGGGATGAAGCAATAATAGAAGATAGAAAAAGACGTAAGAAAATTGAAGGTAAACGTGAAAAATTATTAGCAATGATTAACGACCATGCAACAACGGACGGTGAGAAAGATAATTCAAGAAAACTATTATTAAAATTGTCATAGATTATTATTTAAATTGAGGTGAATTTATGAATGAATACTTATTGCACAGATACAGAAAAGCACTAGAAGGATTAACTGTAGGTGGATCTGAGTATTATAATAATCCTGAGAGATGTGCGGAGGATATAAGGCATAGGTTAAATAGTCAGAGTGAAATAATAAAGAAATTGATTAAGAAAAGAAATGAAATGAGAAAATTACAATAGGAGGAGAATAATATGAATCTTATTTTAGATGTTCTTTATAAAAGTGGTACACAAGAAAAATTTTATTTGTTTGTTGAAGAGTATACAAATGAAAATCAGTATGAAGAAATTACTAAAAAACTTTATGATAATTTAGTAAATATTGATAGTATAGTAATTAAAACTGGGCAAAAACAATATACTTATTTAAACATGAAAAATATTGAAAGAATTAATATAACTTAAAGGAGGAATGTAAATTATGACAATACAAGATTATGTTAACGAAGGTTTAGAATATGTGATTAATCAAATGAGAGAAGTTAGAATGACGGAACACTCTATTTATGGAAGTTCTATTATATTTCCTAATGGATATGTTGTAAGTATTATTAACAAAGAATATTCATATTCCGTTGCGGTTTGTGATTATGATGGATATTTTAACTGGAGTTTGCTAGATAGATTCAATGAGAATGAAAAAAGTGGTGCAGTTATTTGTTATACTGAAGATGAAGTGTGTAATATATTAGAATATGTTAAAAGGATTGAATAATTAAATATTTACAAAATTATAATATATAAGGAGAAAAACAATTATGAAAGAAAAACAAATTATAAAAATTGCAGAGAAATTTAGTAATTCTCATAATCTTAATGCAAAGAGAAGGTATCTTAGAGGTTGGGATGATATGAATTATGAAGAAAAACAAGATATTATTAATGCACTTACAGATGCATTAATAAATTATAAAATAATAGAAGAATGAGGTGTAAATTATGATTATAATATATTTGTTAGTAATACTTGATTTATTATTTTTAGGATTGGGTATATATGGATTACATATTGATAATTCAATAATTATTTTAGGTGCAGGAGTTGTAGGAACTGGCTTAGTATCAACCATTTTGAATTTTTTAATGAAAGATATATAATATAGGCAACGGTTACTAAATACCAAGAATGGCAAACAGTATAAATTTATAATGAGAAAATAGTTGTTGACAAATGTTAAATATAATTGTATAATACAAATAGAGTTGAAAAATACTCTATTTGTATTTTGTATTTGTAAAATATTAAGTGAAGGGATGTGGTATTATGACTTGAAGAATATGGTATAATAATCAATCAATTATAGATCTACAAAGAAATACTTATAGAGTTAGAAAGGAAGATTAATTATGAATGATAATAAAGTAAAATGTATTGTCGCATCAACAATGGCTAAATATTTATTGAAACAAGGTTTCAGAATTATTGATCTTAAACCATTAAGAGATGATCATAAAAGAACAGTATTTGTATTTGATGATACTGAAGGTAAGATTGGAAAGGTAATGCAAAATTATAATACATAAAACCATTGAAAAATAGGAGTGTTTTTCTAAAAGTCCCTAGTAGGGACTATTAATATAAGTGTAAATTGATTTTGAGTACCCAATAGGGACTATTAGTTTAAGTAAAAAATTAGTTTTTAGTCCCTACTAGGGTACTCCATATAAGTGTAATAATAACAACTAATATATAACAATATGAGAATAATAAATAACAAAAATATAATAAGTATATTAAAATTCTGAAATATTTCAGAATTTAACACAAAAGAATCTAATAAGAAAGGATAATATAAATAATAATGAGCAATGAAGTAAATAATTTTAATCAAATATCTAATAATATAGTTCAAAATATTATCAATAAAGATACAAATGAAACTATAAATGAACCTAGTATAATTCAATTATATGGTAAAAAATCAGTAGTATATTTTAAGCAATTAATTGAGTTGCAAAATATTAGAGGAGATATTCATTTTACTATTGATATGATTTTATGGAAAATGGGACTTAAAGAAAGTTTAAATATTAAAAAAGAAAGAAAATATTTAAAACAATTTCTAATAAATATACATAAAATATCTTTAATTAGTTTTATTAATGAAATTGATTTAAAGACATTATCTTCTAATGATTTTATAGTTGCAAAGTTAAATATTTATGATTATAAAAATGATAAAAACGGCAAACCTCAAAAAATAAAATATTTTATTCTACTTGATTCAGAGTATAATAAAATTATGAATGAGTATTTTGGTGAATTAGACAAGTATAATCTATTGAATTTATTTTGTAATATAAAGAGTAGAATATTTATTAATTCTGCTGATACTTTAGTTTCAAAAAGAAAACCAGAAGTATCGTATCCTAGTTATAAAGTTATTATGGAAGATATATTTATAGAATCTGCAAAAACTTTACGATTATATATTGATGAATTAGTTAAATTGAATTTAATTAGGTTTAGTTATGCTGGAGATATGGTTATGAAAAATAATAACGACAAACCTATTAGAAGAAAAGCAAATTTTACCTATGTAGTATTTAAATCAGGATGTGAAACTGAGTTAGAAAATGCAATATCTTTATTTAAGAATCATAAAAGAGCAGAAGGATGGTCATTTTTGACTAAAGAAAAAGAAATATCAGCAGATGAGAAAAGATCGATAACTCAAAAGATAAATATGCTAGAGAAATTATTTAAGAATAAAACATTAACTCAGTCTCAAAAGAAAGAGTTAAAAGTATTAAAAAAGAAACAAGAAAAGTGGAAGGTAGAATATAATGAAGGGATAGATATTAGGGAAATTGAAGAGAACAAATTAAAATCTGAAAATCCTAATAAATCTTTATCTGAGATATATGATGATAAGGGATTTGATGCTAAAGCAGAAAGAGCATATGAAGAAGAAAATGATCAACAATATAAAGATGGTCAAATGAATCCTGATGATATAATGACAGATATAATTAATACTATAAATAATGATGAGATATTTAAAGATATTCCTGAGAGTTTAAAATTAACTAAACAACTCCAAGATGAATTAAAAGAAATAGATATTAATGATATTTGGGATGATGAACTAGAATCAGAAATAAAAGTTAAAATATGTGTCATCTGTAGAAAAGAATATACTGAAATAACTAATAGAAAAAATTGGTGTCAAAAATGTATAGATAATCAAGAAAATTTAGATAGGAATGCCAAGAAATATAGAGATAATCAAGAATATAATTATGCAGACGAATTTTAATAATTACAAATTATACATATACAATATTATAATTAAAAATGGAGGAAAATATTATGGAATTTATATGGAAAGAAAATATAGTAGACGAATGTAATATTGATTTATTAAATAAATTTAAGTATATACATAATAAATCAACAAATAAAACAGAAAAGGAAGATTACATAAAAGATATCTTAGATAATAAATTAGATAATAAAATAATAACTGATATGAATATAATTAAATATTACTTTTGGGAAACTTACAGATTATCAATGGATTATTTAAAAGGACATATAGGTATAGAGAAAGATAAATTCACATTAATGCCTAATGATTATGTTAAAATTGTTTATAAATGTGGAAATTGTAATATAGAAGAATTAGAATATTATCCAGTAACAAGACATGATATATTACAAAACTTTACTAAAAATAATAAAATATATAAAAATGTTATAGATAATTATAGAAAAAAATATAATAACCACTTTTTATAATTTTGAGAATTTAATAAATTATACTAATTATGATAATATTAAAGATACAAATGAATTTAAACCTATATGTAAAAAATGTAAATATGATATAATAAAAAATATAATAGAAAAAGAACATTTAAAAAGGGAAAAAGAAAAAGAAGATATAGAAGATGAAAAGAAATTTATTGAATATCAAAAAACTATTAATCCACTTTTTAATTTAGATGAATATATAAAATTAAATACTATGTCTTATGACGAATATCTACAAACAGAACATTGGGAGAATGTTAGAGAAAGAGCATTAATTAGAGCAAATCACAAATGTCAAATATGTAGTAGCAAAGATAAATTACGTGTTCATCATAATACATATAATAGTAGAGGTAATGAAAGAGATGAAGATTTAATTGCAGTATGTGATAGATGTCATAGAAAAATTCATAATTATATATAATATAAAATCCTACATAATAATCCAAAAGAAAGGAGTGATTAAAAATGATTACGATATTTGCACTTATTATACTATTTTCAATGTGTGGCTTAATAAAATAAAATAAAAAATAAAATAATAATAACCAAACCAAACAAATATAAGGGAGTGTTCAAAATGGGTGCAATCATACTTGGCATTATCTTATTAGCAATATTTGGTGGTAAATAATATGTAATATGTAATATGTAAAAATAAATCAATAAATCATAAAATAAATTAAAAATATTAGTAAAGATTTTCTTGACTTCTGAACAGAAGTATAATATAATTGTTATTGTAAGGAGTGAGTGAATCATAGAAAATAAAATTGATAATAAATCAGCAAACAAAGTAGTAAGAAAACTTGATGATTTGTGTAGAATACATATTCCAAGAGAAATAAGAGAAAAGATAGGTATGAACAGTTTGTCCGAAGGTGATTCAATGCTAATGGAAGTCAATGAATATAGTCAGATAGTCTTGACTAAGATTATTGATAAAGAGTAAAATACAATAGAAGAAAAGGAGATTGATATAATGAAATCTGGCGATATTGTAAAACATAATCATGTATTAGGCAAATTAGTAAAAGACGATAAAGGAAATTTATTATTCTTACCTGTTAATTTTGGTAGATATTCTTATCATGAATTAGATGTAGTAACAGAAAATAGTATTGAAGAAACTACACATAATGAGAAAATTGATTACTTAAGATTAGAATTTAATTGGGGTGTAGTAACTAATGTTTATTGCGTAGGTGAATACGTTATCTTTGAATATATAAGTAGTCTTAATGGTGAAACCTTATACCATGCGTATATAGATTATAAGAGTATTCCTGCATCCTACCATACTTTAGATAGGTGTTTGGTTGGCACTATTGTTTATAAGTATGATGGTGATGATAGCAAAGCAGCTAACTATTTTTATAAGATGGTTGGTATGTAAACTATTAAATTAAAGGAGATTGATAATATGAAATTTAAAGGTGACATTATCATAACAGATCCATGTTATATCACAAAAAATGATACAAATGATTGGGAGCTATGCGAATACGGTGAGAATATGGAGAAGTTAGGTATTAAAACATATCTCACAAGAGACACAATTTATGGTGATTGGTCATGTACTACTTTTAATAATGATACTCATGAACCAATAGGACAATTTTGTGCAGATGCAGGATTAGTCAGTGTGTTCTTATTAGATGAAGTATTAAAATATAATCCTGATTTTGATTATCATCTTAATAGACTTTGGACAACAACATTGATTAAGGATTTTGATGGAGATGTAGTGATTGAAGTTGTTGGAGTAGAATATAAAAATGAAGAAGGATATATAGAAAATGATGAAGAAGTAAGAGTGATTGGTAAAGGTAGTATTAATTTTTATACCAGACAAACAGGATTCTAACCTAAATCCAACCTTGACATTTAAAACTTGCTATTCGGGCAAATAGCGAATAAGTTATAAATGTCAGTAATATAAATACCATTAGCATGATGGCTTGGTAGATTGTGATCCATTCCTCTGGGAGTAAAATCTCAGAGGAATCTCCTTCCTGTATAAGAATAAATTAAATTAAAGAGGTGATTAGATATATTATTTAATATTCTCTATATTTGTTTTATAATAATATTAGGTATGCTCATACTTGGTTTCTCATGGTGTTTTATACAAAACATTTTAAACAGGGAATATCTAATAAGAGTATGGGTAATTAATATTTTTATACTGCTTTTTATAATAGCATTTATATGTGGTGAGATTTTGCTGATTAATAATTTTAAAATTTAAAGGAGGTAATTACATGAAAAGAAAGTATATAAATAAACCATTAAGTATTGATGGTAGAATGATTCCTTATAGAATATTTGTTGTAGAAGTTTACCTAGAAGAAAAAGGATATACAGAAGAAGAAATTGAAAAATTGTATGAAGAAAATTATGATATGTGTGAAATGTTGAATCAAATAATAGCATTGAAGCAATCATGTATATTATTAAGACATACTTCACATAGTTGTGGTAGTTTGGCAGTAGATTTATTTAGACTAAAAGAAAAACTTATTGCAGAACTTAAAGAAAAATATAATTTTGAATTTGATGAGGATTTGATGGAAAGTGATGTTCCTTTGGATTATAGTTAATAAATAATAAATGAAAAGTTGACACCAAATCGTGATTTGATCATAATTTTAAAATTTAAGGGAGGAACAATATTATGGGTTATCAAGAAAGTTACGTCACAATGAATGGTGAAGTAGACGAATTAATTCCCATCATCAAAAAACTAGGTAAATCACATTTTGAGTATGTAATGGCATATCCTAGAGCAATTATCACATTGCAGAAAAATATTAAAGGAAAATTAAAATTCTCAAAAGGCGATAAATTTATCTATTTCACAGGTGAGAGAAGTGGACAGAGAAATGTTACTGCAATGTTTGGTAAATTGCCAGATGAATTGTCAAATAACATAAATATAATATTTACCGAATATATGCCTTCTGATAGAATATTTGATGAGGAAGGATTCGCGATTCATGATGAATTTGTTTGGGATTAATGGTATAATATAAATTAATCATATAACAGTATAACAGGAGGATGAATAGCATATCATGAATAAACCAACATGTAAATTTATAGGTGAAGATGGTAATGTTTTCAACTTACTCAGTAAAGTATCAAGAGTATTAAAAGAAAATAATTTACATGACCAAGTAAAAGAAATGACTGATAGAGTTTTTGATTCTAGTAGTTATAACGAAGTATTAAGAATATTTGCAGATTATGTTGAGATTGAATAGGATTAATATAAACAATATGTGGTAAGATTGATTTGTTATTAAAATTTATTCTTGCCACATATAACAGAAAGGAGTAATCAATATGACAACTAAAACTGAAAATATATCAGAAACAGAATACAAAATAGAAGTTATTATGAATCCTCATCCTTGGGATAATGCAGAAGAACCTTATTTTTGGTGTATTCTTGGATGGGGAAATACTACATGGTATAATAGAGGCTGTGGATGGTCTGTAACACCTGAGCAAGCATGGATAGATGCAAATAGATATTATGATAAATTTATTGCGAAGGAGAATGATAATGGATAAAGAATTAAAATTCAACATTGTAACAGCAAATGAAATTTGGCAGACAGGTAAAATATCATTTAGATTCATTTTTGATTCTAAAATGGATTATAATGATCATGTAAAGGTTGTAAATTGGGGAGTTATTTTAAAAGAACTTAGTGGATATGATAGATTAGTAAATGTATTTAACTCAGATGATTTAATATTTGGATGGGGAAATAAAGGTATAGATGAAGAATGGTTAACTGTACTTTTAGAGAAACTACCATGTTGTTCCTTGCTGATGGAAAAAGAAGATGCAGAATTATTTAAAAAGCATTGTGATATCTTAGGATACGGATATACTTTTACTCATTTTGATGGATATTTGAAAACTGCATAATAAAATATAAAGGAGAAGTTAATTATGTCAGTTAAATGTTTACATGATTTATTTGAAAATAATTTAGTATTTTATAGAAAACATGAGTATAAAATTTATTCTGAAGAAGGAGATTTTATTACTCTTTTAGACCAATATAATAATAAATTTAGATTTTTAAAATCAGTAGGAAATTTTTATACTTATTATTTTGAAAAAATTGAATAAAAATATGGATTCATTTCAAATAATTATAAGACCAAAATTATATAAAAAGTTAAATCCTATACTTAAAAGAATGACAAAAATATCAAATGAAGATTTAAATGGAACTTTAGGTTTTAAGAAATGCATAAAACAATTTAGAGAATGGATTGGTACAGATAACTACGTGTTTTGTACATGGGGAAATGATGATATTTTTGTACTGATATGTAATTGCATATATAACAATGTAAATTATAATTTTATAGAAAAATATGTAGATTTACAATATATTCATTCTATTAAAAATGAAAATGATATTCAAGTAAGTTTAGAAGATGCAGTTAAACATTATGGCATTAAAATTGGCAATAAGTTTCATCGTGCTTTAAATGATGCTATTTATGCAAGTAAAGTTATGAAAAAACTAAGCAAAAATGAAATTAATAAACAAATAGTATATTTAAGATAAAGGAGATAAAAATGGAAAATATAATTAATCAATTTTTAAATGATAAAGGTAGATTTATAACTAATTTTAAAACAATTGAAGATGTGGAAGAACAAAAGAAAAAAGTTAGAGATGTGATAAGACAAACAACTATAGATAGTGATTTTGATAATTTGCATATGTATTACCAAACTCTTAAATATTTAATATCTGATATATTATATCAGAGTTACAAATAAATATGATTCAATCATATTCAAATTATAAAGAAGGAGATAACTAACTATGACCAAACAAGAAGCACTAGACGTACTGAAAGCATTTGCAATTTGTCATGTAGCAAGTAGAAAATTAACATGTGTAGACTGTCCTTTTGTTGGAGAATTTATTAAGGAAGATGGCAGAAATATTTTACCTTGTACGTATTATAAGAAAGTTTCTAATGAAAGAGTGGAAGAAGCAATAATGGTTTTGTCTGGAAAAGATAAATAAGTATTATCGAGGAGTAGGTTAATATGATAAACAATATCAATTTAATTAATTATCTAATCATAAGTGAATCAATAATTTTTAGTTTGTGTTTTTGGTCAATGTATTTTATATCCAAAACAGAAAATAAAAAATCACAATTATTAAGTTTTAAATCATATATGATTATGTTAACAATAATTACAAGTGTTAATATATTAGGTGGTATTTACTTAAAAATAATTTAAATAATTTAATAAACTATCATAAAAGCAGTTGACAGAATAGAAATATAATGTTATACTGTTTTTATTACATATATGAGAGGAGATATAAAATGACACCATTTGAAAAGTTTAAAGAGATAAATCATAAACATGCATATATGCTTTTAGAATGGAACGATAAATTATCAATTAAGTTTGTACTTTATGAATTAAAAGAACACAATTTATATGCATTGCTATCATTAGTTGGTATTAGACAAGATTATTAATAATATTTTAATATATAATGTAGAAAGGAGAAATATAATATGTTGAATATTAAACCTAACCCCAATAAGCAAATTAAAAATCTTAGAAAACTAATTAAAGGTTTTAAGAAACAAATAGAACAACTTAAAGTAGAAAACTTTATCAATAAGAAAAATATAATTGAAGAACGTATTAAACAACATTGTGGATTAACTGACTCTAAATGTATTATAGATAACTATTCAGAAGAAAATATAGAATATAAAATAACAGTAAGAGAAAAACCAATTTACAAAAATGAAGAAACAGGATTAGATATTTATTTTGAAATTAAAGATGAGTATCTAAAAATATCAACAGGAATATGTCAACCTTATAAGTATTGGGAAAGAAAACCTGATTTATTTAAACTAGTAAGAATAAATTGTACGGATGAACATATTAGAAATAAAGTAAATAAGATACTTGTAAAAATAAAACATCATATGCAAAGTAGGATTCAAAGAAAAGAATATCAAGAATGTAAATGGAAAATTGTTTAAAAGTATGGTATTATAAAATAATTAATTTAGGAGGTTATAAATTATGGGTAAAATTAAAGTTAAAATTGACAAGTTAAAACTACCAGATGAATTTATTTTTGAATCAGATTTTATTAATAATGAAGAAGATTTAAATACAGAACTAGGATGGTCTGAAATTGTAGATACAATAATAGATAGATTAGTTATTGAAAAAGAATTTGTAGATGATACAAAAAAAACAATGCCCAGAAGAAGGAAATGATAAAATTCGTTGTATTGATTGTTCTTGTAATTTATGTATTCATGATTGTACTAAGTGTGATATAATAGGTTGTGAACCAAAGAAAATAAATTAAATGGAGGATGCATTATGAATTATTATTTATATATTAATTATAATAAAGAAGAATATTTTATAAAAAAACTTAATTTAAAGAATATGAATAAATTATATGATATTATAAGATTATGTTTTGAAGAAACTGTTTGGTCTGAAAATATTGCACTAGAAAAATTTATTTTATATAATAAAGTAATATTAACTTATCCTGTTTTTGATTATAATTTTGCAACAATATTTGATTATTCTATTAAAGATATAAACCATATTAATGATTTTTTAAGCCTTAGTAATGACAATTTTCTTAAAGAAGATTTAGAATGGTGTTATATAAATAATAAATTATATTTTGCTGTAATAAATAAATTCCAATCTTCTTTAGATAAATTCATGCCAATGTTACCAAAAATAAAAGATGGGACTAGGCATATCAATATAGATTTATTAAATATAGAAGGTATTGATTTACAAAAACATATTGAAGTCAATATTAATAGTATTATTAAATCACCAAATATGCATGTTCACAATAAATATAAACAAATGTTTATTTCTGAAGACAAAGGTAGATACTTGCCATTTGTAATCACAGAGGAAGAAGAAATTAAATGTATTTGTAATTATAATTTTAATAGTGTTGAATTATTATTGGAATTAATTTCAGAATATTATCCTGATGCAAATATAGAGTTTGTGAATTATTTAGATAGCAATATTTTATATTTTTCTAATTACAAACTTTTAAATATTTCTACTAATCAAATACCATGTTATGCTTTTTATCCTAATACTAAAAATAATCATACTATAACTTCTTATGGTAGTATAGATAATCAATATTTTAATTCTAAAAGTAATGCTATTTTATATGCATCTAGATTTAAAAATACAGAAATAAATGATGATTCCGTGATACCTTATATTAATGGAGGAGAACCATTTAAATTTAAAAGTATAGATTATAATATTTTGTCTCAAATTCAAAATATTGATAAAATTTATGAAGATATGAAATACAGAGATAATAAAATAAATGCCATTAACAATCATGGAAAATCTATTAGTGAATCTATTGATAATGTTGCAATTGCTAATACTAATATAGCTAATAATTTAAAAACTGGATTAAAGTATGTTGGTGATACTATTGATAATGCAGGTGTTAATATTGGAAATTCAATTATAACTGGTGCAGAAATAGATAAAGGATTGCATATGTTAGCATGATAAAAATATAAACACTACATATAGTATGTAGCAGTTTTATAATATACTATATGTAGTTATAAAATCATGACCAAATAGACTTTTATTAACTTTTAAAGTATAAATAAATTAGAAGGGAATTGATGATGAAAAATATAATCGTAGTAACATTCACTTTATTTTTTGTACTTATGTTTTCTACAGAGTTATCTTATAGTCAAAGGGTTAATAAACAACATAATCAATTAATTGAGAATAAACCTATTGCCTTAGTAGAAGAATCAATTAATTTTAATATAATTAAAAAAGAAGAAAATAATAATCATATAATGATAATGGAAGCATCGGCTTATACAAAATCAGTTGAAGAAGGTACATATAAAGGAATTACTAAATCAGGTACACAAGTTAGTAGAGGTACTGTTTCAGTAGACCCTAGAATAATACCGTTAAAAACTAGGTTATACATAGAAGATTACGGTGAAGCGATAGCATTAGATACTGGTGGAGCAATTAAAGGTAATAGGATTGATTTATATATGGATACTAAAAAAGAAGCATTAGAATTTGGCAGGAGAGATGTAAAGGTTATTATTATAAAATAATCATTAAAATATAAAAATAAATGTTGACATTACAATTGATATAGTTTATTATGTATTTATAAACTTAATTAATCGGAGGCAATTTATATGTCAATTCGTAATATTGGATTTGCGTGTATGTCTTTAAAGTGTAATACTAAATATAAAACATTTAGACTTGCTAATTTTAGTGAAAATAGATTACATCAAACTGTAATGCACAATATAAAAGAAACAGAAAGAACAATCAGACAGTGTATTATTGATGATATTAAAATGTTTAGATTAAGTTCAGACATTGTTCCATTTGCTACTCATGAAATATCTAAAGGTATAGATTATTTGTCTTGGATTAGACATGATTTAAAACGTATAGGTGAATTATGTAAAGATAATGGGATACGTTGTAGTATGCATCCTTCACAAATAGTTAATATAAATTCACCTAATAAAGATGTTGTTAAGTCTTCAGTAAAGGATTTAATCTATCATTACAATATACTGAATTCTATGCGATTAGGAAATGATGATGATTTTAATATAATCATTCATGTAGGTGGTGTGTATGGTGATAAAACAGAAGCAATGAAGCGATTTATTAGAGTATTTAATAAGTTACCAGAGCAATTACGGAATCATATTGTATTAGAAAACGATGATAAAAGTTATACTATAAATGATGTTATGGAGATACATAAATATACTGGATTGAAGATTGTGCTTGATATACACCATATGTACTGTAATAATGATGATTTAGAATTAGATTTAAAGTCTATATTTGATACTTGGGGTGATAAAATACCAAAAATTCATATAAGTTCTCCTAAGTCAAATAAAGAGTTTAGAAGTCATGCAAATATGATTGATTTTAATTATTGTAGGGATTTTTTGAAATTGTCGGAAGATTATAAATTTGATGTTATGATTGAGGCAAAAGGAAAAGATTTAGCAGTTGATAAATTCAAAAAAGATTTAAAAGAATATAAAAATAATAATTTACATATAGTAAGATATAAGATAGAATAGTTATTAGTTAGATAATAAATTATGGAAATAAGAAATAATATAGAAAGGAGATTTTAATTATGAATCTATTAGTCAATATTAAATATTCTGGTAGTGAAAAACCTATACAACATCAAATTTGGTATGATGAGTATACAGATAAAAGCCAATTTCCTGAAATATTTGATAAGTTTTATAAGGAAATATCTAAAGGTGGACTAATATTATTTGATAATAATAAAACATATAAAGTAATTATTAATATGGATAAAGTAGATTATATTAGTGTTGGGTAGATAAATATACAAATAAAATTAAAAAAGGAGACTACAAACTATGTCTAATAATAAAGAAATTTCTATTGCGATAGTAAGGAAAATTGCTAATGAAGAATTAAAGAATTATATAGGAAAGAAAATGACTGAAGAAAATATTAGGAGTATAATGCAAAATCAATTAAATAAATCTGGTGTAAGTATTGTTTTTGAAGAATTAGGATTTAAACAAGATAATTGGAGTAAAAAATGGGAAATTAAAAATTTTGGTAAATTTAAAAATATGCTTAGTGATTATAATAATCTTGTTAATGATGTTGGGAATAAAGTATTTTTTGAAATTATTAAAGATATTACACCTGAAAATGTTTTGGAATCATTAACAAAAACAGATAAAAATATATTAAGAAAAGCATATAAAGAAACATTAATTAAATCTTTTGAAGCAAAAATTAGAGTATTAGCAGATGAACATGGTAAACAATATGCACAGGAATTATTTGAAGAATATATGAGTGAAAGTGAGGAGGAAATAATTAAATGCAAAGATGTTGTATTTACAAATTAAAAAATAGTAAATCAACAGGTTATATGGAAGAAAAACTTAGTAAATATGTTATAGTAGAAGAATTTGCAAAAAATCCCTTAGATAGTGATAAAATTATGCAATGTGTTTATAAGCATATTTATATTGAAGGTATGGAATATACTAGTAATATACTTGGATATTGTGTTTTACCATGTGATGTGTTTGAAGATTATTTTGAGTTATATATGGATACACATGAGATTAATGAAAAACTTAGAGAATTAGGGATAGAATAATATTATAAAAAGGAGAATGATTAAACTATGAGAATAACTATTGATAACAAACTATATTTCAAACCAATCAATTTATCATCTAAACCAATTAAAACATCTAAATTATATAAAAAGTTATTTAATGTATCATCAAAAGTTTGGCCTTGGATGTTGACATTTGGAATGTTTTATGGATTAGCAGTATTAGGATTAAAATGTTTTTAATATGTTCAAACAATTAACTAATGAACAATTTAAACAATACATACGACAATATTGGAATCAAGAAGAAATAATACTATATGAAAATGCAAAACTAGGACAAGGAATAGGTTATTATAAAGACAATACACTATTAGGTTTTGCATGGTATAATACTAAGACTAGTAAGTATTGGAGATTAAAACACCTATATCCTGAGATATGGATGATTTATTTATTAGAAGTAAATCCAGAATATAGACAGCAAGGTATAGGAAGTAGTATATTAACTGAGATATATAAAAGAATGCCAAAAGGCAAGACGTTGATTGTAGGTAGTGAGATGACAGATTTGCATAGAAAATTTTATTTAAAGAATGGGTTTGTCGAAGATGTAAGTATGAAATGGGTTTTTATTAAATGTAAATAAATTGGGAGGATGTTAATATGAAAAGAATACATTTTATATCACAAAAAGATTTAATTAGGATTATAAACTTAAAAGATATTAACCTATGGAATTATATTTATAATGAACATATGAAATGGTTAAAAAATCAAACTTTAAAGAATAATTTTTATTATGTAATATTAGAATTATATAAAGAATTAAACGAATATGTGGTAAAATATCTTGATAAAAAACATAGTACTTCTTCTGTTTATAAGTATTGGAATGCTTGTAAAATTATTATGATATACCCAAGAGATATTGAAGGAATTAATAAAATGTTTATCAAACCAAAAACAAAATTATCATTAGAAAAATTCTTTAATGAATTAGGATATAAATTTTTAGTTTCAAATCATTTTGGTGACGGAGATTCATTATCGATACATTTTTGATTTTTAACGATCCCACAAACCCTTGATTTATAAGGGTTTACAGCATTTTAAAAATTGAAAAATCATGATAAATTTCTTGTTTGGTTATGATTTGGAAAAGGAGAATAATATATGAAAAATGAATTAAGTATTCTTTATAAAGCAAGTGATATTAATAATGAAATTAAAAAACTGCAAAATGAAATATAGAATGTTTGGAATATCAAAAACAAAGAGGAGAAAGAATAAATAAAAATTGTGATTATATTCAAAATAGAGATATTAGAATATATGGATTAGAACAGCAAAAATTAATATTAAAATGGGTATTAGAGGAGGAAAATAATAATGAATAATAGTAAAGATTCTCTTGGAGATCGCATGAAGGAGGTGTTATTTTATAAATAAAATAATTTTAAATAAAGAATTATTGTTAGATATGTATTTTAATAAAAATATGTCACAAGAATCAATTGCAAAGCAATTAAATTGCAGTACAGATACAATTAGAAGAAATTTTAAAGATTATAATATTAGTTCTAAGAAACCAAAAGAATGGCTTACAAATAAAGAAATAATATTAACAGATATACAATTAGAAGTAATTAATGGTGCTTTATTAGGAGATGGTCATTTAACAAAACAAAAACATGGTAATTCTCAATTTTCTTATACTTCAAAAATTAAAAATCATGTAGAATATGTTTATAATTATTTTAACAATTATTCAACAAAAGAAGGGATTAAAGAATACTCATGTTATGATAAAAGAACTAATAAAGTATACACTAGGTATACAGCAAGAACACAATTAAATATATCATTTACAAAATTAAAAAAGATATGGTATAAAAATAATATAAAAATAATACCAAATTATTTGATATTAACACCATTAACTTGTTTAGTTTGGTATATAGGTGATGGAAGTTTAAATTGTTCAAAATATAGTCAATATGTAAAATTATCAACTAATTGTTTTACATATAATGAATTAAATAGTATTATAATACCACAACTAAATATATTTAATGCAGAATTAAAAAAGACTGAAAAAAATAATCAATACATAATATATATTCCACATCATAAAATAAAAGAATTTTTAAATTATATAGGAGAATGTCCATTTGATGAATATAAATATAAATGGATATATAAAGAATATAAAAATAAACAACCAGGAAATTATAAAGATAAAGAGCAAGAATTTATAAAATATTACAATCAAGGTTACACATATTATAGTATAGCAAAAATATATAATATTGAACCAAATGTAGTTAAATATTATTTAATAAAAAATAATTTATATGAGGTGAATAGTGTTGAAAAATAAAAATGATTTAGGTAATAGAATGAAATAATATGAAAATGTAGAAAGAAAACATTTAACTAGGAGAATACCTTGTATTTGTAGAATTGACGGTAAAAATTTCCACACATTTACTAAAGGATTTCAAAAACCATTTGATATGATATTAATGGAATCTATGTGGGAAACAGCAAAATATTTGTGTGAAAATGTTATGGGATGTAAAATAGCATACGTACAAAGTGATGAAATATCTTTGTTACTTACTGATTATGATAATATTACTACTCAATCTTGGTTTGATAAAAATATTCAAAAGATGGTTTCTGTATCTGCAAGTATGGCAACATTGGCATTTAATAAATTTTATATTAATAATATTGATAGCATATTTTCAAAAGAAGCAAAGGAAGAATATAATAATCTATATACAAATAAAATATTTACAGCAATGTTCGATTCTAGGGTATTCAATTTACCTAAAGAAGAAGTATGCAATGCTTTCATTTGGAGACAACAAGATGCAATTAGAAATGCTATTCAAATGGTTGGTCATGCTAATTTTAGTCACAAACAATTACACAATATAAATTGTAATCAGATTCAAGAGATGTTATTCCAACAAAAAGGTATTAATTTTAATGATTATCCTACTTATCAAAAACGTGGTGCGTGTATTATTAAAGAATATTATGATAAAGATGGTACAGAACGCAGTAGATGGATAGTAGATAAAGATATACCTATTTTCACTCAGGACAGAAATTATATTGAAAAATATTTAGAAGTGAATAATAAATAAAAAAGGAGTATCAGTTAATGAAAGTTTATTCATTAAAACACAAAAAATTTGGTGTATATATTGGAGAAACAATACAAAGTGGTTTTGATATGATAGTTGTTGAATTTGATAATCCAAAAGATTCAGATTTTCATTATCCAAACGAAGTATTATTTTTAGATAGAAATTATAATAATTCAGAATTATGGAGAATGGTAGATAGAAATTTAATTCCTAAAGGTGCTATTATCGAAGATCAAGAAGGGAATCAATTAATTTTCACAGGTAAGTCATTTCAGATTTATTATACTGATAATGATTTGGATAAAGAATATGTTGGATTTTGCAAAGGTGATAAATGGAATATTGTTGATGTTAATGAGAATGAATTAGAATTAAAGGAGGAAAATAACTAATGGAAGGATTTGAAATACAAAATTATTGTGACGATAATATAATATATTGTTATTATACGCAATCTAATCAGGTGTGTAATGGTGAATGTGGATTGAAATGTCAAG
>Ga0209728_1000116_pt1 | contig 72694 bp, 66 predicted proteins | sample RifGroD1_FD_183997 | JGI IMG/M metagenome (GOLD analysis project Ga0209728, IMG submission 183997) | Groundwater microbial communities from Rifle, Colorado, USA - Groundwater D1 (SPAdes) (version 2) | ecosystem: Environmental > Aquatic > Deep subsurface > Groundwater | place: Rifle, Colorado... | reverse complement strand
GTTGCAAATTATCCAGACTTACCAGTCCCCTTACAAATAAGAAATGCACCAACGCGACTTATGAAAGACGCAGGCTACGGTGATGGTTACCAATACGCCCACAGTTACGAAGTGCCAATTACAGGAATGCAATGTTTACCAGATGAATTAAAAGACAGAAAATATTATGAGCCAAAAGAGTTTGGTTTTGAAAAAAATTTAAAAGCACGACTCGAAAAAATCGATGAAATTAAGAAAAAATTAAGGGACGGTTAAAAATGATTTCTATTGCCGAAGTAAAAAATTTAATACCAGCTGATGCTATTAGTTTGTTAGAAGAAACTTTTAATCCAGCACTTGTAAATAAAATACTCCTTGCATTTCGCCAAAAAAGAAACACTACTTTTAGGATCAATACACTTAAAACTACAAAACAACAAGTAATAGCAGATTTACAAAAAGAAAAATTTAAAATAAAAAGCATTAGTTTTTTGCCAGAAGTATTCTACCTTGATGGAGATGAAAACAACAGGCTATTAAAAACAGATATTGTTAAAGAAGGTAAAATTTATTTGCAGAGTATATCAAGTTTATTGCCCCCTTTGATACTTGAACCACAAAAAAATGACAAAATTCTTGATATGGCAGCGAGTCCCGGTAGTAAAACAACTCAAATTGCAGCAATAGTTGCAAATACTGGGAGTATAGACGCAATTGAGCCAGATTTTGTTAGAATGGAAAGACTAAAACATAATGTAGAATTACTCGGTGTTACAAATGTAAACTTTTACCAAACTCGCGGCGAGGATTTTTGTAAAGACAAAAAAGAATACTATGATAAAATCCTACTCGATGCTCCGTGTTCTGGTGAAGGTAGATTTAATTTTTATGATAAAAACTCCTATGGTAGTTGGAAGAAAAATAATGTTGAAAAACTATCTAATTTACAGAAAAAATTACTAAAAAGTGCAGTTTTAGCGACTAAAATCAACGGAATTATTGTTTATTCGACCTGTACACTAAATGTTTTTGAGAATGAAAAGGTTATTGACTATATTTTAAAAGAAACTGATGTCAAAGTAAAAGTTGTACCAATAGCAGAGCAATTTAAAACTATCCCTGAGTCAGTCAAACCAATCCTACAATGGAAAGACGAAAAATTTAACGACTCAATCAAAAACGCCCTCCGCATTATCCAATCCGAAAACATAGAAGGTTTTTTTATTTGTAAACTAAAAAGGGTAGGGTAGGAGGAGTTTTTTACAAATTAGACAGAGGCATTTATCTAAAAGCCAAATATCCCATTCCCCTTATATTCGCCTTTAACGATTGAAAGACCGATGTCGCCGCAAATCATATAGACTGATTTTTCAAACGCTTGTTTTGGATCACCGCCGTTTTTGGCTAACCATTTTTTTGTGTATCTTGCGATATTTATTCCATCTCTGATAGAAAAAGGAAGGTTCATGTGATGCGAATTTTGTAAAAAATTAACAAGATTCATAATAAGGTCTTCTTCTGCATAAGGGACATTTGTTTTTAGGATTTGAATTTCTTCTTCGACAAAAGGAAAGTCTATGTGGATTACTGGTTGGAGTCTTGACTCAATGTATTCTGGAATATCAAAAGTCGAGGCATCCTCGTTCATCGTTGTACAAAATCTAAAATTTGGGTGAGATTTAATCTTAATACCTGCAATAATAGAGTACACTGTTCGTCTGTGGTCAAGTAATGATGCAAGACTTGCCCAGGATTTCTCACTCATTCTATTACCTTCATCAAGAATACAAACACCACCTTTAATTACTGCTGACACCACAGGAGAGGCAACGTATTTAATTTTACCATTATCGCCAATAACTGGAGTAATTATCAAATCTTCAGGTCTCGTGTCTTGTGTCGCCTGAAATATATATAAAGGAAGATTTAGCATTTTTGAAGCAGCCATTCCAACAGATGTCTTACCAGTCCCTGGTTTACCGACTAATCTTGGATGCAATGGGAAGTCATTGTCTGAAACTAAAACCCATGCAGCAAGTAATTGCCTTAAAGGTTCACCTCTTAAAGTGAAATCCATTGTTATTTCTTCTGGCTCTGACAAAAAAATTTCTTGACCATCTATATTTATTTTTTCCAATTTATTACTCCAAAACAAATTCTTTTTACCTGTGGAATGCTATTAAAAATACTATATATTGTCAATAAAATTTTAAGAAAAGAATAAATTATTATTCTACTTTTTTGCTATTTGATATTTCGAGTCTTTGAGCTAAGAGTTTAGATAAAAAAAGTCCATAATGAGGATATTTTTTTAGGATGTTTATAAAAGAATTTTTTTGAATTTCGATTAATTTGCCATCTGTTTTTGCGATTACAGAAGCAATTCGTTTATTGTTTAATAAAAATGACATTTCACCCAAAAACACATCTGAGGGGTTTAATTCTGCTATAATTTTATCTTTTACTTTAATTTGGTAAATACCATTGACAATATAGTACAAAAAATTTGATTTTTCGCCTTCTTTAAAAATCACATCACCTGCTTTAACAGAAATTTCTTTTTGTGATAAAAAACCTTCTGGAACTGGTTTGGTATCTCTATCGGTTTTAATCACAACAGTTGCTTCATTACCAATATCATTATAAGAAAGGCTTTCTACATAAAGTTTTGTCATAAAAATACCTCTTCCGTGCATTTTCCACAAATCTACATCTGAGTCTGGGTTGTAAGTTGTATTTTTATGATCAAAACCTTTACCTTGATCTTTGATAATAAATGTGAGCTTTTCATCTGTTATTGTATATTCAAGAGTAACTTTTTTTTGCCCTATTTCAGGGATAGAGTTTTTTTGTTTAATTAACTCAATTATATTACCACCAGATTCTAAAAATTTTGATTTTTCTTCATAGTCAACCCCACAATTACCATGCTCGATTCCGTTCATAAGTAATTCAGTTAGTGCTATCCTTAAAGTATTTGCCTTGTTTGAGTTTATATATTTTTCGTTTACCAAAAAAGTTGTTAAAATATTAACATAAGAACCAATCATCGATGGGTCATTATCTAAAGTAAAAACGCCAGACCTTTTTTCGAGAATGTTTTGAGCAAAATCTTTTTGTATTAAAACTTGTCGATTTGTTAAAACTATTTTTAGGATTCTTTCAAGTTGACTTTCAAACTCTTCTATATTAAGGAAGGAAAGGATATTTAATTTATTAAAAACTTCTGGAATGTTTTCAAAGTTATTTTTATCCATTAAAATTATTATGCCAGTAGAATGAAGCCATGGGTCTAAATTTATAGTTTGAAGAATAGTATCAGCTTCTATTTTTTTATCATTATAATTTACTATTAAATATTCTGGGAATTCAAAATTTATAAAATCTAATGCTCTTTCAGAGTCTTTAAGATTTACAACAGTAATTTTTTCTATATCTTTTTTGTTGTTATTGTAAACGCTTGTAAGAATATGCACTGTTTTTTTTATAATATCATTTTCTGATGTTAATATACCTATTTGAATTCCCAATTTTTTATCCTATCTAATTAGACTTTCTTTAATCCATGTGCCATCAAATATTCATCTGTCATATTATAATACTTTGCAGCATCTTCTGGTTTCAATGGATTTCGTGTAAAGAATTCTTTCCATAAATATAAAAAGCCTTCATCAAGCTGCTCTACTGACATTTTTTTAGGTTTGAATACAGTATGAGCCCCATTATAAAAATCAAAGTTTTCTGTAAGAATTCTACCTTTTTTCTTAAAATCATTCCATGTAGGAGAACCAGGGAATGGAGTTAATATCCAAAATTCAACATGTTTAATATTGTTTCTTTCAAGAAAATCAATATGTCTTTTAAAAATATCAGCATTATCTACATCAAGTCCAACGCCAACAGATGCAAAAATATCAATACCAGCATCTCTTAACATCTTGATATTTCTTTCTGCAGTTTGTGGTTTGTTGAATGATACTGCATTTACACTTATTGGATCAAATCCCATTACAAGATACACAGACTCAACGCCAGCCTCACGAACAAGATTAAGTAATTTTGGATTTGGGTTTAATAATGTCGAACAATTTAAAAATATTTTCTTTTTATAACCAAGTGATTTTAAAGCATTAAAAAATTCAAAAGCGTATTTTTCAATTCTTTCTTCTGGGATTAAAAATTGATCTTCTGCAATAAAAAGACCTTCAAGATCAAGATTTTGTTCGATTTCATTCATTACATTTTTTATAGGTCTAAATCTAAAACAACCACCATGAGCACTAGGTATTGCACAGTACGCACATCTATAATCACAACCTCTAATACATTGGATTAAAAGAGGTTTCCAGTCATATCCATTTTTATTTTTATATAAATCTCTTCGTGGTAATACATAGTTTTCCATATTGAAAGGAACTTCTGCTTTGTAGAAAGGTTTTAATTTGCCTAGTTTTGCGTCTTCCAAAATTTGAGTCCAAATAGTTTCCCCATCTCCAATAGCAACCGCATCACAGTGCATTTTAGCATCTTCTGGCATATTGGTAGGGTGAATCCCTCCCATTACAGTTAAAACGCCTCTTTCTTTAAATTTATCACCAACTTCATAAGCTGCTCTTGCTTGAGGAGTAAAACAATTTATACAAACTAAATCAAAGTGAGTATCATAAGGAATTTCTTCAAGATTGCCATCAGCAAAATGAATTTCATGTTCATCTGGTGTCAAAGCAGCAAGAATAGGAATGCCAAGAGATGGAGTTGTTTTAAATCCAGCATAAAGAGGAAAATTTATTGCCTCCAAAATTTTTGGATTTGTTTCAAGGTATTTTTTAAACTTTGGATAAACAAAAAGTATTTTCATAATATTAAACCTTTCTATGTAGTAAATTTATTTCACTACAATATATTAACAAAAAAAATTAACTTAGGCAAAAGATTTTGAAAGAAATTGTTTTAAGTTTTAAGTAAGAAAATAACAATACTCACAAAATTATAGTTTTTATGAGTATGTATGAAGTTATCTCCTAATAAACTAAACAATATGTAATAAAATAAAAACAAGACTTTGATATAGAAAAATTTCACACTGATGTAAGAATAATTTTTTTTGTATCCTCCCTAAGTTTGTGATAAATTTTCATTAAGACTTTTTGATTTTTTTTTATCAGGAAATTAGTAAAGACATTGATTGGTCAAAAGGATATGAGTGAAGTTCAAGGATATAAAGAGGATTCTTTTAATGAAAGACTTTCTATATTTATAATTATAGGATATTTGACAAATTTATATAATAGGAAACAAGAGGGTAGCTATCCCTTGTTTGCTATTAGTTGAATAATCCGATGGCAATTGTAGTTTTAACGGTTTTGGATAGATTTTAAATTATTTAACAGTAAAAGTCATAGGTCTGTCCCAAAGGGACAGACCTAAAACCCGTTTTTTTCACTAGCAACAATTAGAATAAGGTATAGATTAAATTCGTCTTGCTATCTATAAGTATAAATTTACAATAGATAAATCATAAGAACATCTAATAAAAGTTATAATTCTTTAAAAATAAATAACAAAACTAATAAATTATATTTTTAATCCAAATTGTAAAAATTACCAGTGACAGTTGAGTCATTGTGAGAAATTATTTCCAAACTTTCTTTATTCTTTAATTCTTTTTTTAATTTATATTCCATAACGACACTGTTTAGAAGAGGTACAATAAAAATAGTTATTATTACCATTAACATTCCACCAATAGAAGGAATTGACATTGGTCTAATAATCTCTGCTCCTCTTCCCTCTGACCACAATATAGGAACTAACGCCAAAATTGTAGTTGAGGTTGTCATCAAAAGCGGTCTAATACGTTGCAATGATGCACTAACTATAATTCTATGAATATCTGTAACCGAATGTACAGGAAAAGTTTCTTTTAACTGGTTTATGTATGTTGTTAAAATTATCCCATCATCAACTGCGACTCCAAACAATGCAATAAATCCAACGACTACTGCGATACTCATCTTAAAACCCAAAAGCCAGAGTAAAATAACCCCTCCTGATAAAGAAATAGGAATTGCCGTAAAAACAATCAGAGTTTGAGGGACAGACTTAAAAGAAAAATACATAATCAAAAATATTGCCAAAAGACACAAAGGCAAAATAAATCTTAATTTTTCAAATGCTTTAATTTGATTTTTAAAATCCCCTGCAAATTGATAATAATAACCTTTTGGGATTTTAACAGTTTTATTTATTTCTTTTTCTGCTTTTTTAACAAAATCAACTGCCCCTGTTCCATCTGTTATAGTTAGGTAAACTATTCCACGAAGCATACCATTCTCACTATTTATCATAGCAGGTCCCATTGTAAATCTAATCTCTGCAATTCTTGAAATTGGTATTTTGCTACCGTCTGGAGTTATTATTAGAATATTATTTAAACTCTCTATATTGTCCCTATATTCTCTTGAGTATCTAACTCTAATCGGGTATCTCTCTCGCCCTTCGTAAGTCATAGTTAGATTTTCGCCACCAATCGCAGTCTCAATTACTTCTTGAACATCTTTAATCGTTAGCCCAAACCTTGCGATCTCCTCACGATTAATTATATATTCTATATATGACTTGCCGATTATTCGTTCTGTATATGAGGAAGAATATCCCGGTACTTTTTTAACCGCTTCTTCTATCTCAATTGCAAGTTTTTCCACCTGCCCTAAATCTGCTCCAAAGACTTTTATACCAATCGGAGTCCTAATACCAGTAGAAAGCATATCAATTCTATTTTGGATAGGTTGTGTCCAAATATTTGAAACACCTGGTATTGTTAAAGCTTTGTTTAACTCGTCTTTTAGTTTTTCAGTAGTCATCCCTTTACGCCAATATTTTTTTGGCTTTAGGTTTATAATTGTTTCTATCATTGTTATATCAGCTGGGTCTGTTGCACTTTCGATTCTACCAAGTTTACCGACTGCATTTTCTACTTCTGGAAATTTGCTGGCTAGGGTATTTTGGATTTTTAAGACCTCGTTTACCTGTGTAATAGATGCAGAAGGAAGTAATACTGGCATAAATAAAAATGAGCCTTCGTCAAGTGCTGGCTTAAACTCGTTTTGTATTCTAAAAAATAAAATATAGATACCAAACAAAAATATAATAAGTGGAATAAATAAAATCCATTTATTCTTTAGTCCCCAAGGAATTATGAAATTAATTATATTTTTTGAATATTTTCCAACAAAATAAAAGCCAAACAAGAATATAATAGAAAAAACTATCATAAAAATATTGCTCTGTCCCCATTCTAATAAAAATTTGTATGGGAAACCTTCTGTTAATTTAAATAAAACAATTATTCTTTCTGTTAAGAATGCTATGACAAAAAGTAATGCAAAAAATCTAATTTTTTTATAGAATTTTTGTTCATTAAATTTTTTAAATATCTTTGTTAAAAAATTATTTTTAGCCTTAAAATTTAAAAACTCAAAATATAGAGGAGGCAAAAAGATTATTGCACTAATTAGAGACCCAAGTAATACAAAAGTTTTTGTGTAAACTACTGGATGAAATAATTTTGCACTTTGTCCTTCCAAAACCAAAATAGCAAAGAATGGTACTATTGTTGTAGCAATTGCACCAATTACAGCTTTTGCAACTTCTAAAGCACCCTCAAATACTATTTGTTTTTGTTCTTCGATTGGTTTTTCTTCACCTCTTTTTATGTGCATATTCCTATGGATATTCTCTGTAATGACTATACCTATATCAACAATAGTTCCAATTGCTATGATAATACCAGATAATGACATAATATGAGCATCTATTTTAAATAATTTCATTAAAATAAAAGAAATTAATACTGCTAGTGGTAAAGTAAGACTAATCATAAGACTTAATCTAAAAGGGAGAGCAAAAGTTAATATTACTAGAATTGTAATTATAATTTCAACAACAACTGTTTCTTTTAGTGTAAATAAAGTTTCATTAATTAAACCAGTTCTATCATAAAAAGGCACAATTTTTATTCCATTAGGGAGTCCTTTACTAATTTCTGCGATTTTTTGTTTAACTCGTTCTATTACTTTTAATGGGTTTTCTTTATATCGCATAATTATAACCCCACCGACTGCTTCTTTACCGCCTTTATTGAGTATTCCTCTCCTAAACTCAGGTCCTAAATTAACACTTGCAACTTCTTTTATATGAATAGGTGTTCCGTTATAAGATCCAATAACTATGTTTTCTATGTCATCTGTGCTTTTGATAAACCCAACGCCTCTAATTAAAAACTCTAACCCATTTACTTCTATAACTTTTCCACCAACATCAATGTTAGAATTTTTTACAGCATCAATGACTTGGCTATGTTTAATGTTATAAGCAAAAAGTTTTTTTGGGTCTATGTCAATCTGATACTGTTTAACAAAACCGCCAACACTTGCAACCTCAGAAACTCCTTGCACACTTGTTAGAGCATATCGAATATACCAATCCTGTATAGTTCGTAATTGTTGTAAATTGTAACCATCTCCTTCGACAGTGTACCAAAAAATCTGCCCAAGCCCTGTCGCATCAGGACCTAATGTCGGGATAACCCCAGATGGTAAATCTTTACTTGCATAATTTAACTTTTCGAGTACACGAGTTCTCGCATAGTAAAAATCAATATTATCTTCAAAAATAATATAAATCATCGAAAAACCAAATCCACTTTGTCCCCTAATTTCTTTAACACCATTAACTCCTTGTAATGAAGTAGAAAGTGGATAAGTTACTTGATTTTCAACATCTTTTGGGCTTCGCCCAGGCCAATCTGCAAAAACAATTACTTGATTTTCGCCAATGTCTGGTATAGCATCAACAGGCACTTCTTTTATAGAATAAATCCCAAACCCAATAATTGCAATAAAAATTATATAAACAATCAATCTATTATTAAGACAAAATTTTATTATCTTATCCATAATTTCCTCCAGTGTTATGTATTTTCCATATTACCATTTTCTTATATAAACCACCACTTCCTCCTTTATTAAAGGGGGATTAATCCCAATATCTACCATCTCAAAATAAACTCAGGGGGAATTATTATTCGTCCGAATATTTTATCAAAGATGTCCCGCTAATTTGTGATTGTGAGTCGATTAAATATACCCCATAAGTAACAACATTTTCGCCTTCAGCAAGTCCAGAGATTACTGGGTATATATCACCCATTTTTGGACCAAGAGTAACATTTCTACCTTCATATTTGCCACCTCCTAATGCCACATAGGCAATTTTTCTTTTACCTGTATCCAAGACTGCTGTTACAGGGATAGTTAAAAATTCGTCCTCGAGAGGGACTAATACAGTAGCATCAACGTACATACCGGGTTTTAAAAGTCCTTCTTTATTGTCAAAATCAGCTCTAATTTTTACTGTACGAGTAGTTGGTTCTAAATATGGGCTTACAAAACTAATTTTACCTTCAAACACTGTTCCGGGATAACTAATAGAAGTTACTGCAACATCAATTCCTTCTTTAATACCAGATATATCTTGCTCATAAATATCTGCTTCCATCCAAACTTTATCTAAGTTAGCAATTTCGTAAAGCATTTCGCCTTCTTCTATATACATTCCAGCATTCACATACATTTTGATCACTGTCCCTGTAATTGGAGAAATTATAGGTACATTTATAAAAGGCTCACCATTTTTTAAGATTTCTACGATTTGCTCTTCTGTAATCCCCCAGAGTTTCAATTTATTTTTTGTCGAATCAAAAAGAGACTTTGAAAGTTTTGTAAGACTTTGGTTATTATTAGAAATAGAGCTTGAGTAATCTTTATACACTTGCAATAATTCTTCCTGTGCAGTTACTAAGGAAGGTGAATAAATTGACATCAAAGTCTGATTTTTGTAAACTTTCATTCCAGTAAAATTAACATTGAGTTTATCTATCCTTCCTCCAAAGCGGGCACTCACATGAACCCATTGTTGCTCGTTAAAACTTATTTTACCAACAGATTTTGTTGATCTCTCAATTTTTTTAAACATGATTTTTGTAGTCTGGAGAGAAATTTTTTGCTCATCATCTTTACTTAGAGTTACTGATGAAATTACATCACTATTATCCGAAATATTAATTTTATTTTCTTCACCTTCATAGATTGGAACAAAATCCATTCCCATAGAATCTTTTTGTGGCTTATCTGACTTTATAGAAGGGTCCATTGGATTCACATAATAAAGGATTTTTTTTTCTACCTTTTTTTGATCTTTTTTATCATCATTTTCATATACTGGAATAAAATCCATTCCCATAGAATCTTTTTGTGGCTTATCTGACTTTACCTGTGGATCCATTGGACTCACATAATATAAAATTTTTCTCTCAACCTTTTTTGCACAGGAGAATGAAAGAATTGTCAAAAAAATAGCAAAAAAAATCCTAATTAATTTTAATACAAAAAGAAATCTATTCTTCATAAAAACCACCTTTTCCTTACAAGAATTTATCCATTTATCGCTTCTTATAGGAAACAAAGGGTAGATACCCATTGTTTCCTATAACTGAAATATCGCTCTATTATTCATAAACAGGGATTAAATCATCTCCCATAGAGTCTTTACCAGGTTTATCATATTTTTTTGTATGATCCATTGGACTTACATAATAAAGTATTTTACCGTCTTTCTTTTTTTCATAAATTGGGATTAAGTTCATTCCCATAGCATCTTTACCGGGTTTTGTGTATTTTTTCTTTAGATTAGAAGAGCTTACATAATAAGCAACTTTTCTTGTATCATCCTGATAAACTGGTATTAAGTCCATTCCCATCGAGTCTTTACCAGCCTTTATTGAAATTTCGTTCTCATTCATAGAGCTAACATAGTAAAGAATTTTCTTTTTACTATTGTGTCCTTCTGCAAAACCAAAACCAATCGCAACGAGAGCAATTAAACTTACCAAAAAAATTTTTTTAAACATAATATCTCCTTAAATATATTAAAACGGATAACACCGTTAAGATTACAAATCATAAAATTTTTCACCAGAAAGCATTTCGAGGTCAAATAAAATTTTGTAAATCTTACCAAGAAATTCAAAATATTTATTTTGTAAATCATATACCATTATAATAGAAGAAAGTAGCATTTCAAATTCAACTTTTTCTACCTGATAAGCAGAAAACAAAGCATTTACATTGTTTTGACTCAATTTTAAAACTCGATTCTCAATTAGGTCTGCTTGTTCGATAGTTGATTTTAAGTCAATTATTTTTCTTTTGATATAATTTTTAATTTCATTTTCATAACTTAATTTATCAAGTTGTTTTACTTTTTTTTCTTCATTATACATATCTATTTTTTTTGTCCCACCGATACTTGAAAGCAAAGGCAAGTTGAGTTCAATTCCTATTCCAAAACTATGTTCTAACATAGGAGATGGCTTTAGTGTATAATCAAACATTAGGTTTAGGTCTGGCACAAACTGATCCTTTGTAAGATTTATTTCTCTTTCGATTTTTTCAATATCATTGTCTTTAACTTTGAATGACGGAAAATTTTTTATCGCTTTATCAAATAAACTATTTGGTTCAATTTTGGAAATATCGATTAATTTATGATTCATTATAATATTTATGCTAAGCTCATCATCTGTAACATCGAGTATATCAACAATCTCGTTTTTTAGTTGACTTTGCATATTGTTTATCATCAAAATCATATTCATTGTATCAGTAATTTTTACATCACTTTCTATAACACTTGTAAGCATCGCTTTTCCAGTAGAATATCGAATTTTGACTATTTCATTTGCTTTTTGCAATAAATCGAGTTCATTCTTACGATTTTTTTCTATTTCATAAGAAAGGTGCAAATCAATTATGTTTGATAAAAGCATTCTTTTTAGCATTATCTTTTTTTCTTTTAATTCTTCCAAAGAATTTAGATAATCAATTTGTGCGATTTTTTTCTTAAAATAATTTTTGCCAGAAATTGGAATTTCTTGTTTTAAAGAAAATTTATGCTTAATCATCTCTGGATTAAAAATTTCTTCTGATATTGATAAATCCATAATGCTATAACTAAACATTATATCCATTAAATCAGTTTCTTCCATTTCCATATTCTTTTTTAATGAATTAGACATCTTTTCAATTTTTTTTAAATCATAGTTATTTTTTTCAAACACATCTAAAACATCATTTATAGAATATTCTTTTGAATATAAAGAAAACAAAAAAAACATTGGCAATAAAAAAATAATTCTTTTCATAATTTTTCTACCTCTTTTACCATACACTACTACTATTCTAATATTATAAGGAGGATTACTAAAAAAGTCAAATTAACAATTATTAAATATTAATTACTATACCCTCCTACCCTATGTATAATAATAAATACTATTAAAAAAGTCAATAAAATAGTGATTGTATTTACACTTTTTTTAATATTATATTTGAGTAGTTTTAATTTGAATGGCACCTCCAAAAAATTTTTGTATATATTAGGAATTTATACTTTAATACCTAAATCTTTGACAAATTTAAATTATTATTATATAATTTAAAATATGCTCAAAGTCGGTACTAACCCGAATGTCGAATTAAAATTTCATTATTTTAGGAGAATAAAATGCTTGATTCATCATATCAAGGAAAATCTCTTGGTTCTTATACCTTTGAGATTGAAAGAGGTAAGATTAAAGAACTTTGTCTTGCCATTGGAGATACCAATCCTTTATTTTTTGATAAAGAATATGCTCAAAAAGAAGGTTATAAAGACATTCCAACTCCATTAACATTTCCAACTGTAATTAACTTTTGGGGAAATCCAGATATATGGAATCAAATGATAAAAGTAGGTATTGATATAAAAAGACTCTTGCATGGTAAAGAAGAATACGAATATTTGGCAACTTTATATCCTGGTGATGTAGTAAAGGGAGATACTGTTGTAGAAACAATGAGATCTTCTACTGCAATGGACATGGTTACTTTCAAAACGACTTATACAAGAGGTGAAGAAGTAGTTGTAATAGCAAAAATGACAATAGTTGTTCCACAGGGAGGCGAAAAATGATTTCTTTTGAAAATATAACAGAAGGATTTGAATTACCTTCATTAAAAAAAGAACCTATTACTCAGTTACAACTTATTAGATATGCTGGGGCTTCTGGAGATTTTAATCAAATACATACAGTTCCTGAATATGCAAAACAAGCTGGGCTTCCTGGTACTATTGCTCATGGAATGCTTTCTATGGGAATATTGGCTCAAATGATAACAAATTGGGTATCTCCAAAACAAATAAAAACTTATTCTGTTGGATTTAAAGGTATTGCAAAACCAGATGATATTTTAACAGCAAAAGGCTTTGTTAAGAAAAAATATGAAAATGAAAATGGAAAATTTATTGAATGCAAAGTTTCTGTTGAAGATCAAAATGGTGAGGCTAAAGCAGACGGAAAAGTTATTATTAAATTTTAATTTTTTGTAGGAAAAAATGGAAAACCAAGGTAGTGTATTAATTTTTATTAAAAATCAACTTGATGATGATTATTCTTTGTTATTTGATGTAAAAGATGCTTCTATTACAACATTTGTAATTTCTATGGATGAAATAGAACAAACTATTGATCAAATTAATAAAGATATAAAAAAAGAACATTTTTTAATGGTAATAAAAAAAGAATTTTTTGATAGTAATGTTTTAAATAAAGTAATACAGGTTTTCTCAGAAAAACTAAGTTTTTTTTCCCCTTATTTTCTTTATCTTTTTGAAAATGATATTTCTAAAACTGAAGAAGACATAATATTAAAAGGGGAAAATTATCTTTATAGATTGCCGCCAAAAGATGTAATTGATAGACCGCCTATAATATATAATTTTAATATGTTTGTTAAATTTATTTTTCAGAAGCTTATTTCAAAAGAGAGATTAACTTCTTATATAGTAGATTCTTTTCAAACAATAATAGATTCCGAACTAATCCAAATCCAAAAAAGAGAAATAGAAAAATTAAACGAAGAAGTTACTCAAAAAAATAAAGAAATAATTGAGTTAAGTAAAGTTGATTTTCTTACAAATCTTCTAAATAGGCGAGCCTTTTTTGAAGCCTTAGATGCAGAGAAAAAAAGAACTATAAGGGATCATTGGAGGATTGCTACTTCTGAAAATATAGATAGAATAGCAAATGAAGATAAATTGTTTGATAAAAATCCAGATGGCAAATTTTTGGAACATTTTGGCAGATTTGCATGTCTTCTTTTTGATATTGACCATTTTAAAAATATAAATGATACTTATGGTCATATTACAGGCGATCAAGTTTTACGAAAAATAGGTGAAGTATTAAAAGAAAAAAATATTTTTAGAGAAAATGACATTTTTGGGCGTTTTGGCGGAGAAGAATTTATAATAATTTTGCCAGAAACAAGCTCTTTTCATGCAAGAATTCCTGCTGAAAGACTCAGAGAAAAAATAAAAGAAATAGATTTTTATGATGATAAAAAAAATGTTTTTCATATTTCTATAAGTATAGGCATTGCTGAATTTAGTATTAATGATACATCAAATGAAGATTTAATCCATAGAGCAGATCAAGCACTGTATTACGCAAAAGAACAGGGACGGGACAAGGTTGTTATTTTTGAAGAGGTTTTTTAATATGAAATTTAACATAAAAGAACTTTTTAATAAACAAAATATAAAACCTATGATGTTTACTATCATATCTATTATTTTAATAATTGCAGCTAATATTCCGTTTCTATATCAATATTGTCAAAATTTTCTTAAAGAAACTTTTGAATTTTCTGTAACAAATTTAACTTTTGCTACATCACTTAAAATTTTAACAGGAACATTAGATTTTTTGGAAGGTTTTTCTGATATTATTGAAAAATTATTTAATTTTTTCTTAACAATAAATCTTTTAATATTTTTTCAGATGGCATTACTTAAAATTAGTGAACTTATTATTGTGAAAATAATAATTATTGTAAGTTTTGTATTGATTTTTGTTAAACCTATAAATAAAATTGCAATAAAGGTTTTAATAATATTGTTATTTATAAATCCAGGATTGAAATTTTATATTGTAGGAGTCGAATTTATTTCTAAGTCTACTAAACTTGAAATGGGTAAATCCATAAAGAAACACTTTGAAAAAATAGATTTATCACTAAAAGAAAATAAAACAGAAAACAATGGAGAACTTCAAAATAAATCAGAAGAAAAAAAATCACTTCTTGAAAAAGCAAAAGATTTATTTTTTAATCCACAAGAAAATATTCTAAATAAAGCAAAAGGTGAAATATTAAAATTTTCTGGCTATATGAATGATCTTATTTCCTATTTAGTTGAGCTAACAATAGAATATATTATTTCTGTAACAATACTGTTTTTTATTTTGCCTCTTTTATATTTTTATAGCCTTTATATTGTATTAAAAAAATTCTTTAAAATAGAGGGCGAATTTTTAGATTTTTCAAAAAAAGTTGCGAAATTGGATTAAAATCTGTGTAATCTCTAATTAGGGGCTACTGAATAAGTCATTAGAAAACGCCACAAGCATACTTTTTTCCGAAAAATTGTGCTAGTCGCAAGATTTTTCTCCAAAAAGTATGCTTGTGGCGTTAAGTTAATGATATTCAGGTAGCTTTTGGGTGGGAAAAGTTTAGCCAAACTTTTTTTCTTTTTTGAAAAATGCAAGGATTTTTAATAGGTAATTAAAAAATCCTTGCATTTTTAAGCCTAATTTTTGATTATAACTTGTTATATGATAATAGGTTATGGGTTTATTTAGCAAACCCTAATTATCTGTGAAAATCTGTGTTATATGGAGTTTTTTGAAGTTGAAATATATTTTAAAAATTATTATTTTTTTATCATTAATCTTTTCTTCTTCCTGTTTAAAAGAGGATAAGAACTCGATTGAAAAAAATCTTTTCTATCAAAGTTTATTACAAAAAAAATCACAATTTAGCACAACTAACGAGTTAATAGAATGGGCTTTGGATATAAAAAAGTTTTATTTAGAACTTGGAGAGACTAAAAAATTAATTAGGTTTTTGGGTGAACTTTCTGTTACAGAAAAAGACCCTTTATTTTGTTCGTTTTTATTTTTTCTTATCTCTGATTTGTATTGGGCTAATGACATGAAAGAATCTTCTATTCTTTATATGATGAAAATATATAGAGGAGCATATTTTTTAACTTATGAAAACCAGCCGATAGGATATGTAATTGCCTTACGAATTGTAAATGGTGATTGTAGTTTTAACATAAAAGAAAAAATGTACACTCTTTTACTTGAAGAATACAAAGATATAATAGACATTCCATATACTCTTTACGAATTTGCAAAACTTTACAAACAAAACTATGATATGAAAACTGCAATAAAAATTATGCAGCAGATAGTAGATTTATCATCAAAGTATAAAAATATTGAAGAAAATATAAATTTAGCCGAAATTAAACAAGAGATAAATTTTTATCTTATGAAAAAAAATTGGATTTATGGGGATTTAAAAACTTTAATAAATAAAATAAAATATGCAATACAGACAAAAAATGAATTTTTATTAACTCAATATGTTTCTAAAACTGGATTTAAAGTCATTTTGTCCCAAAAAACCAACCAACAGAGTTGGGATTACAACGATTTGAGTATTGGAGAAAGATTTAGTGATAGAATTATTTTTTCTTCAAATCTTGAGGAATTTTCGAGTGACTCAGAGGCTTATTTAAAAACAGAAAATTGGAATTTTCCACAAATGACAATATGGTATTTTTATTTTAAAAAAGTAGATTATCCTTATGACGAAAAGATTAATGGGGGATGGGAATGGAAAGGCATATATTTTGGAGAATTATTTTAACTCTTTTTTATATATTCATCTTTAATGTGTTACTATTTTCTGTGAGTGACAATGTAGATTCTTTAAAGGGTATAAAAAAAATAACAGAGGATGCAAAAGTTAATGAAAACAAAGAGATTATCGACAACTCATCTGATATTGAATTTGATTCTGCAAGAGATGACAATATAGAAGATTTTGTTGATATTACTTATGAAGAAGCATATCTTTACGATGATAATCTTTCTGAAAAAACAGAAAAAGAAAAAGTAGATAACTTGTTTTATAATGAAGAGCTAAATAAAATTATTCCAGAAAACATACTAAATATCGTCTCTGCTCCTATAAACAAAAAAATAGAAAAATTAATTTTAAAAGAAAAAATCCCTCTAATTACAAACGAATATGTTGAAAAACAGTTAGAATATTTAACTGGAAAAAGAAAAGAATTTGTAATTAAAGCTTTAAATAGGGCAAAACCATTCATAAAAGAAATGAAAAAGGTTTTTAAAGAAAATGGAATTCCTGAAGATTTGGCTTATTTACCTTTAATAGAATCAGGCTTTAATAATTATGCTGTATCAAGAAAAGGTGCTACTGGAATGTGGCAATTTATGCCTTATACAGCAAGATGGATTGGTCTAAAAAATGACTCATGGGTTGATGAAAGAAAAGACCCTGTAATTGCTTGTAGATATGCCGTTAAATTTTTAAAATTTTTGTATGATAAATTTGGTGATTGGTATTTAGTTTTGGCTGCGTATAATCATGGTGGTGGAAACATAATGAAAGAAATTAGACGGGCAAATAGTAACAATTTTTATGATCTGGTGAAAAAAAAAGTATCACCAAGAGAAACAAGAGATTATGTCCCAAGATTTATCGCATCACTTATAGTTATTAAAAACGCAATGGATTATGGGATTGATTATACAGAAGAAGAATCCACCTATGATTATGTACATATTCCATTTACAACACCTATAAATCTTGTTGCAAAATACGCAGAAATTGATTTAAACGAACTATTAAAACTAAATCCAGCATTAAAAGCAGGGTTTACACCAGATAAACAGTATAAATATAATTTGAGACTTCCAGAAATAAATGCACAATCTCTTAATTCTAACTTTGAATTGTTACAAAAAGACTCAAGTATTTGTTATGTACCATATTTTATTAAAAAAGGTGACACTCTCTCTGGTATTGCACAAAAATATGGTGTGTCAATTAATGTAATCATGAGCATAAATAATTTGAAAGGCTCATTTTTATCAATCGGACAAAGAGTATTCTTACCTTTAAGAGCGTATCAAATAAATAAAAAGAGTTGAATATAATATCTTCTGAAAAGGAAACAAGGGGTATCTACCCCTTGTTTCCTTTTCTGTGTTATCCTGTGGCTAACAATTAAAAGGAAATTTTATGAAAAAAATTGTGTTAATTATTGCTATTTTTTGTTCTTTTTTGGTTTTTTCACAAGAAAAAGAGAATATTGATTGGATAAATGGTAAAATTTACTCATCAATATTTGTTTATGTGAAGAATGACTATGATTTTGCTCATAATCGCCTAAAAGAGATTGATATTGCAAGAGAAAAAGCCAAAGTAAATTATTATAGCATTCTAAAAAAAATAAATCTTTCTGAGTCAACTCCAGTATTAGACTATATAGAAAATACTGGTAATAAAAATAGAGATTTATTTTCTCTAATTGATAATGCTAGATTAAATAAGATAGAATACCCTAATATAAATACAATAAAAGTTACATATTACATCAATATCTATGGCGAAAACTCTTTAATGAGTATTGTTATGAATGAAAGAGATTTTTTTACTGAAGATTTAAAAGGATATATGGGTTTTATTTATGAAACAAATTATACAGGTGTAATAATTGATGCAAGGGGAAGTTTAACTTCTTTTGATGGAAAAAATGTAAAAGTAGAACCTTCGATGTTTGTTACTATTAAAGATAGTGAAGGTCGAATAGTTTTTAATCAATACAATGTTTTACCTTCTGTTATCAAAAATAAAGGAATGATTAGATATTCTTATGATGTAAAAGAAAATTTATCTGATAGAGTCGGCGAAAAGCCATTAAAAATTGTTGCTTATGGCACAGGAGACGGTTCTGGTAGTATAATAGTAGTTTCAGAAAACGACGCAAAAAGAATGCTTGCCTCCGAAAAAACAAGACAATCAATAAAAAATGGTAATATTGCAGTGATAATAGACCCATAGACCAAATCTAAGGTAAAGCAATGAAATTAGACCGTTTATTTGCTATAACAATGTTAATAATTAACAAAAAAAGAGTCAGTGCTTTAGAATTATCAGAATACTTTGAAGTATCTATAAGAACTATTTATCGAGACATAGATTCTATAAATATGGCAGGAATTCCCATTGTTTCTTATCAAGGCAAAAATGGCGGTTTTGAAATAATCGAAAATTTTAAGTTTGATAAACAACTTTTGACACCAAAAGAAATCACTTCTATTATAACAGCATTAAAAGGTGTTGGTAAAACACTTGGGGACGACAAAATCAATGCCACTATGCAAAAACTCCAGACTCTATTGCCGCAACAAGATGCTGATAATTACAATAATAAAAAAGATTTAATCATCGATTTTTCGCCATACATAAATAATAAGCAAAAACAAATTCTAAATATTCTAAGAGAAGCGATTGAAAAAAAATTATTAATTAATCTGGGTTATATGGATGCAAATGGGGAGCTCACAAATCGTTTTATTGAGCCTATGACTTTGATACTAAAAGGCAATGTGTGGTATTTTTATGGTTTTTGTAAAAATAGAGACGATTTTAGAATGTTTAGACTTTCGCGGATAAAAAAGATAGAATTAACAAACACTGTCTTTAAAAGAAAAGAAATAAACGAAGAAGATGTAAATTTTGAGGCATATTGGCAAAGGCTAAAATCTGTCAATTTAATTTTAAAATTTAATAAACGAATAAGGGTAAAAGTGGAAGATTTTTTTGAGTCAGAACATATAAAAGAAGATAACGATTATTTGATGGTTAATATAAATTTCCCAGAGGATGAATGGCTTTATGGTTTTATACTTAGTTTCGGTGGTGATGTTGAAGTTATTGCACCAGATTATATTCGTAATATAATAAAAGAAAAAGCAAAAAATATTTTAGAAAAATATTAAAACCTGACATAATGTTGTCAGGTTTAATTTGATATATTGGATTAGAAACTTAGCTATGTTTTATAAACAAAAATTTAATAAGTGTGGAGAATTTTAATGCAATATAAGACGATTAAAAAAAATGAAATGAAAATAATTGGTTTAAAAATTGTAACTACAAACGAAAATTATCAAAGTGTAAAAGATCAAAAAGATTTATGGGAAAGATTCTTTAAAGAAAATATTGGAGATAGAATTCCAAATAAACTAAATGCAGGCGAGGTTTTGGGAGTTTATACAGATTATGAAAGTGATTACAGAGGTAAATATTCTTTTGTAGTTGGATATGAGGTTGCAAACTTTAATAATTTGCCAAAAGATATGGTTGGACTAACAATACCTTCGGCAAAATATGCTTCTTTTAATAATGATGAACAAATAACTATTGATGTAAAAATTGGTAAAATTTGGCAGAATATTTGGGAGTCTCAAATTGAAAGAACATATAAATTTGATCTCGAAGTTTATGATTTAAAAACTTTTATGTCAACTAATCCAATTGTTGATATTTATATAGGAATAAAATAATTTTAGAAGGAGAATATTATGAAAGACATTATTGGTTTTTGTGGAATTAATTGTAGCAAATGTCCTGCTTTTGTAGCGACTCAAAAAAATGATGATGCTGAGAGGGAAAAAGTTTCCGAGATGTGGTCAAAGCAATTTAATGTTTCGATAAAAAAAGAAGATATTAATTGTAATGGCTGTATAGTTGACTCACCAAATCTTTTTAGCCATTGCAAAGTTTGCGAGATAAGAAAATGTGGTAAATCAAAGGGCATCGAAAATTGTGGTTATTGCGATAGTTTTGCCTGCGAGAAACTAACTGCTTTTATGGACATGGTGCCAGATGCAAAAAATAATCTTATGTCATTTAGACAAAATTTAAAATAAAGCATGAGGTTTACAAAAATAATATCTTAAATTTCTCACAGGGGACACAAAGGCATGGAGAATATGGAAAAACTCAAAACTTTTTGGGTATTATCACCTAAAATTTATATTTTTTTTGTATATAAATCTACAAAAGAAAGTTTTTTTTCTTAATTTTGTGTTCTTTGTGGCTTTGTGAGATATTTAAAAATTTTATATAATAATTATAGGAGGAATCTTTATGAAAAAAATCATTATTATAGGTGTAATTGTTTTAGTTGTTATTATCATTAGTGTTATCCTTTATTCTTCGATGGCTGGTGGAGCTTCAGTAGCTCAATTTGAAGACATAAAAGAGCCAAAAATAAACAATAAATCTTCTCAAAAAATGCTTGTAATAAAAGGAGTTGGACTTACAAACTTTAAAAACTCTTTTGGGGATCTTTTTGGTGCATATTATAAGATAAAAAATATGCCAAAAGACTTTAAAATGCAAACGCCAAAATCAAGATGGTTTGCAGATGTTAATACTTCAGATGACACTTGGGCATTTAGTGCAGGAGTTGCCATTCCTGATAGCATAAACGAAGTACCTCAAGTTAAACTAAAAGATGGCATTACATTAGAAATAGAGACTTGGGAATACGGCGAAGTAGCTGAGGTTTTACATATCGGTGGCTATGACAAAGAAACCCCAACAATTGAAAAACTCATAAATTTTATCAAACAAAGTGGTTATGAAATCGCAGGTCCACACGAAGAAGAATATGTAAAAGGGCCAATGCCTTTTATACCTTCTGATCCAAATAAATATTTAACAATCATTCGTTATCAAGTAAAAAAGAGCGAGGTTAAAAATTAAAAAGTGATATTTTCACAATAATTTCCTCAGTTCTGAAAAATAGAAAAATATTGAGTAGATAAATTAAATTGCTAAATACCGTTAATTTGTTGTTATAAGAATAATTAAATTGTATTTATAATTATTGGCACGGTTTGTGCTATATAAATGCAAAGTGAAAAATTATTATCTGTTAGAAATAAATTTTTACTCCTTTTTTAATTACTTATTTAAAGGCGTTGTTTTTTGAAGCACAACGCCTTTTTTAATTTTTCAATATCTTAATATCTATACTTGTGTAATTATTAAAAAGATAAAAGTCTCTATCAAAAGTAATAAATTTCCTACAAAATTCTTCAGCAAAAGCAATATGTAAGGCATCATTTATATTTTTAAAATTATTTATATTTTTTGATAAATTAATCGCCTTTTTAAGTATATTATAATCTATCTGAAATTTTACAAAATTTATAAAATAATTAGACCATTCTTCAATAAAAACATTGTCAGATTTTAACTTATGTAAAACAAAAATAAACTCATTAAGAATTAACGGAGATAAAATAAGTTCTTTTTCTTTTATTAAATTTTGAATTAAATTTGCAGAAACTTCTTTTTTATCCAAATCTATATTTGTAATAGAGTATATTAGTATGTTTGTATCAACTAATGTCATTATTTACCTCATTTGCTATTAAATCTATATCAAAATCACATTTTTTAGGTGAATAACTTTTAGTTTTCTCCAAAAGAGAATTAAATTTATTTAATAAATCGGAATCTGTTGTTTCTTTTGCTTTCTCTTCCTTTAATATAATAACTTTTACAGTTTCATTAAGATTAATCTTAAAAAAATCTGGAATTTTTATTGCCCCGTTATATACTTTTGTTTCAAATTCAATTGCTTCCATAAAATTCTCCCACAATTACAATTTAAGCTTACAATAATCTTTTGTCAATTTTTTTTCATTGCTTTTTATAACACAGATTAATCAGATTGTCACAGATTACACAGATTTTTAACCACCAACTATCCGCTTAAACTCTGGGTCATCGTAATACTCCGCCCAATCTCGGTCTTTTTGACAATACTCTTTCTTTTCTGACTCGATTTTAATAATTTCTTCCAGATATTTAAAAGCATTTTCTTTATCTTGCAATAAGGCATAAACACAAGCAATGTTGTACAAACAGCTGTATTTTTCTATTTCTTCAGATTTTTGGGAATTTTCTAATGCTTTATATAATAAATCTTTGTTTTTTGTTAGACGATAGTATCTTGTATAACAAATTGAAAGATTATAATAAGCGTTAGAATAATTATTATTTAACTCAATAGCTTTTTCACATTTTTTTATAGATTCTTCATATAAACCAATTGCTTTAGTTTTATCTTCGTTTTCAATCAATTTGGCATAATTAGATAAAGCACTTCCCAAATTATTCATAATATATTCAACAAAAAAATATTTTTTATCTAATGCTAATTGATAATACTCAAAAATTTTTTCGTATAAAAATTTTGCTTTATTTTTATCATCATTTTCAATTAATTTCGCAATTTTTTGAGAATAAAGTCCAAGATAAAAATAAAAATCGCCATCGTCTTTTTTTAAATTTTCAAATTTTTCGAGATAAATCAATGCTTTTTCGCTGTTTTTATTATTAATCAAAGCATTTATGGTAAAATCAAGATAATCATAATTATTTTGGTCTAAATCAACTGATTTTATTAGATACTCAACGCCTTTTTCTTTATCATCATCATTATTATATAAAAATTTACCATATTCAAACCAAGATTTTGGATTATAGTTATGTAGGCTAATAAGTCTTTCAAATTCGTTTTTTGCTTCGTTTTTTTGCAATTTATCATTAAATTCTATTGCTTTTTTTAAAATAGAGTCAAAATCATAGATATTTAATTCTTTAATATAAGAAGTAAGAGTATTATAGCTTTCGAGTTGTTTTGATAGCAAATTTTTATATTTAGCCTCTTCATCAACAAGAATCATTTCTCTAATAGCCATTGATGGATGATACTCAATTACTATTGGTTTTCTCTCCGAGTTGCCAGAGTTGTAACAATCGCCCATGTCTTTTTTTATTGCTTCCAATCTTTCGTCTAATGCAAAAGAAATATTCTCCCCACCAAAAAGAGGAATAGGGGACAGAGCAAGGATAATATTTATATTTCTATCGCTATATTTTCTTATCGAGGTATATGCTTTTTTAATACCTTCGTAATTTTGGTCGTTTATATTAAAAACTAAGACAACAACATCGGCTATCTGATGTGACGAAATCCCCCCAATATCCGAAAAACCAGTCCTTGAGTCAACTAAACTAAAAGTAATTCCTTTTTCTTTTTCTAATTCTTTAATTTTTTCTTTTAACGAGTTTATAAAATACGAACCGTTTTTATTTCTATAAATATCAAGCCAATTTATATTAGAAAGTTTTTTTGTATAGGACTCATCGTTTAAACCTGCTGGCATTACATAAATATCACCTTCGTTTTCGTTAATTTTTTGTGCCTTAAAGTAAAACCCATCGAGTGAGGGGGTGTCACCAGTTTCAAGGTATTCAGTCAGATAATCAACAAAGCCTTTAGATTTATTTTCATTTTTAAATAAGTCAAAATTTTCAAAACCCGGTGCTTCTAAATCAAGGTCTATCAAAAAAACGCTTCTTTTTGACCTCGCCAAAGACCTCGCAGCGTTTAGTAGAGTCATAGTCCTACCAACCCCACCCTTATATGAGTAGAATGTTACAAATATCATAGTTTTACCTTAATTTAATAATTTTATTTACCAACTATTGCCATTTTTAGTAAAATCCTCTTCAAAATTACTTTTTTTAGCAATCTTTTCTTTATTTTGAGAATATTTTTCTTCTTCTAAAGATTTATTTTTATTTAACAACTCAAAAAACTTTTTTTTATCATTTTCGCCAATATTTTTAATATTACTAATTTTTTCGACAATTTTCTTAATATCATTATCATTTACTTTGTTTTCTTTAATTATAGATAGAATAAAATAAACTAATTCAACTAACGAATTTTTTTCATAAAAATATTCTTCATATATTTTTTTGCCTTTTGGTTTTAAAAAATAAAAAGAATTTTTGCTAAATTTTTCTCTACCTATCAAAAGATAATCTTCCAACTCTTTTGTTAGATTACACAATTGATTTTGTTCTATATTTAATAAATCAGAAAGCATTTTTGATTGAATATTGTTGTTATTATATAATAATTGTAATATTTTAATATTTAATTGACTTTTTTTGATTGTTTTAACCAAATCTGATGTTTTATATACATCTTTTATAATAATACCAATTTTAGCAAAAGCATCCCAACCATTAACAATTGACACAACATCCTCAAATTTAGCTTTATCACCCCAAAAGAAAAAAGAATGAAACTCAAGGATTAAAGATACGAATTCTTCAATTTTTGTATTATTGAGTTCGATAACTAATTTTGAAAAATAATCTGTTATAAGACTATCAAGAGCCTCAAATTTTAACAAATTCTTTTCTTCAACCGCAGAATAAGATTCAGAAATCCATTCATTAAAATTTTTGTGTAGTATAAATGAATAATATTCACCTCTTACCATAAAACACCCTCTATAATTATCGTCTTATATGAATAATAAATGAATAATAAAAATAAGTCAATAAATTTTATTCTTTTGTCAAATTTATCAAATGAAAACAAATATCACATTGATTATTTTTATATTTTTCACATCTAATTTTTTTTATTCTATCTTCCTCACGAGATTTTAGAGGTAAACTATAAAACGATTCATATTGTTCATTAAAAATATATCTCATCCAACAACTATTGCAAAAAAATACAATTGCATTTACTTCTTCTTTAATAGTTTCGCTTCGCAAATGAAAATCCGTCACATTATCACTCATCGCTGTAACAAATATTAAATTTGCAAATGTTTTACTAAAAACATTTCTTACATCTTTATTAAGAAAATCAAGACAAATAGAAAGTCCAATTCTACCAATAGGAGAATCAAGTAAATTTATTTCTCTTTTTATGCCAATACCTTCGTTAAAATCCTTATTTTGATAAATAGTTTCAAATTTTTGTCGAATATCTTCAATTTTTATCTTTTTTATCTTATCAGAAGTAAATTTAAAAGGTTGCGATTTGTATTGTTCTAATATAACTTTTCCAGAGAAATCTATAATCCTACTTATATTATAATATTTATTTTCGATAGAAAAATGAAAACTACCCGCAATTATGAGTTTTATCGTTCTTTTTTGATTTTTTTGTAATAAATTTTGCCTTATACAATCCAATAACTCGCTATCAATAGTGAGTTCTGGGAATATAAGAATATCAATACAATCATTTATACATTTATCTATAATTTGAACAATCTTTGTCTTAATTATTTCTTTTGATTTATCAGCAATGCCAGTAAATATAAAATTAATATCTTCTTTATTTATAATACTATTTTCGTTTGTAAAAGTTTTAAATTGATAATCAATTTCATTATAAATTGAAGAAATAACAATTTTTAACTCTGTTTTTTTACTAAGATCATTAAATAAGAGTTTGTTTTTATCAAATAAATTCTCAATTGTAAAATTATATTCTAATTTATATTTATTAATTACTATACAATTTGATAAAAGCCTATTAATATCAGTAAAAACATCTTTATTATAAATATAAAGCAATTTTTTGTTATTTTTAATCAAACTACCATTAAATGGAAGTATTTGACAAGTTGTATTAAATAAATTATTTTTAATTTTTATATCAAGATAAAAATATTTATTAAAATTCTTCAAAAAATAATTATTCTCATTATCAATAATTAAATCATCTACTATTCTAAAAAAAGAAACTAAAAAAGTAAAAAAAGTTTTTTCGTCCTTAAAATAATAATCCAAATTTTTATTAAGAGAATAATTCATGTGATTGTCAAATATTTCAACAATTTCAATTTTTTCTACAATATTAAATATTCTCTCAAACCACCTCTCCCCAACTAAATACAAAAAGCAAAAAGTGTTGATAAAATCGTTTTTCGTTATATAATTTTTAATTTCTGTTAATTGATCGATTGATAATTGATTATCCATATTCACACGGCCTCAAATATTTTTACTAAAAAGAGATTTTTTTTGCAAGTAAAATTTATAGTAAATGTAATTTAACATTTGTTAGAATACCACATTAAATTTTTTAGTTTTTTTCTAATTGAAAGTAATTTTTTTACCGAATTAAATAGAGGGATTATTCCCATAAAATTTATTTTATTTTTGGATGAACTATGAAGTATAATTATTTTTTTTATGTTTTTTTATTTGTCTTGTTTGTTTCGTGTAATTCGACCTCATCAAAACTGATTATTGCAAAATATGACTCTGGGATTGTTAATTTAGAAGATGTCATTGATTCTTATAGAATTCTTTCTGATTCTGATAAATCTAAAATTAAAACTAAAGATGAATACTTTAGATTTGTTAGAAAAGTTGCTTTAGAAAAAATAATCATTGATAATGCAACCAAAGACGGTTTACTAAATGATGCAACCTTTATGTCAAAGTTGGAAGAGGCAAAAACAAATGCAAGTTATGACATTCTAAAAAAGAAAAATGTTTTAGATAAAATTAATATAACAGAAGCAGATTATAATAAATATAAAAAAATTTATGAAGTTTATCAAATTGTAAAAAGAAATGATATTCTTGATACAAACAAATTGGAGCAATCAAAAAAATTCCTTACAAAGCTTTCTAAAGAAATAAAAGACTTGGCGTCTTTTAAAGAAGCGGCAAAAAAATACTCTGATGATGTCACTGGTGCAAGCGAAGGTTTTGTTGGTAAAATCAGACTTGGTATAATGGAAGAAGAAATTGATAAGGCTTTAGAAAATATTTCTATCGGAAAAGTATCTGGGGTTGTAGAGTCAAGCGTTGGTTATCATATAATTTTTGTAAATAGTATCGAACAAATTTCTTTTGATGACCTTCTAAAAGATAAAAATCTTTATGATATGATTTATAAACAAAAAGAAGAAAAACTTGAGAATGATTGGTATGATTCTTTATTGAAAAACCCTGCACTCAAAATTGATAAAAAAGAAATGAAAAGCAAAAAAGAAGACGATACACCAATAATTACATATAAAGATAAAACAATAACAAGAAAAGAAGTTTTAAAAACAGTTGATAACCTAAGACAGGGTGGGGCATTCCCAGAGCCAACAGAAGAAGAATTGTATAGCCTTGTTAAGAATATGGGTTTAAACTTAATTTTACAAGACATGGTTAAAAACGAATCATCAGATGGCTCAAAAGATTTTAAAGAAAAGCTAGAAAAAGAAAGAAAATTCCTAATTATAAACGAATATTTAGATAAGCATGTTAAAATGGCTGATATTAAAGATGAAGACATTAAAAAGTTTTATGATGAGAATATAAATACTTTATTTACATTCAAAATGGATGACGGTAAAATATATACACAAGATATGGAAGAAGTAAAAAAATTTATAATGCAAAAACTCGAAAGTAAATATATCCAAGATGCAAGATATGACTTGTATAGAAAACTTGTTGATGAGGCTCACCTAAACATCGATGATAAAATACTAAGTGTGTTGATAGAAAAAATAAATAAGAAATAAACACTTAGACCTGTTTGGTTTTAAAGACCTGACAGGTCTTTTCTTTCCCAATTTGATTGATCTTACCATAAAATGTTGACTTTTCAAAGTAATTTAAGTATATACTTAGCAAATAATTTCGGAGATTAGTAACAAAATGGAAATAATTGAAGGCTATCATGGCACGGATTATAATAACTTTCAAAATATAAAAAATAATAATTTTGTTATTAATTACAATAGAGACCAATGGTTAGGAAAAGGTGTCTATTTTTTTATTAAAGATTTTAATAATCCTATATCAGATGCAGAAAACTGGGCTATTGCAGAAAGTTGGGATAATGACAATAAAATAAGAAAATATGATAAATATATAGTTATAAAAGCCGAAATTATTAAAGAAGATGAAAATAAAATTCTAGATTTAAGAAATAATGATGGATTGAAAATATTTAACTATTATAGAGGTTTATTTATTAATTCTCTAAAAGAAAATAAACTTCTTGCTAAAAGAGAATCTGAAAATATAGATGAAATTACTGATGCAGTTATATTTGAAAGTATGAAAGAAAAATTAGGTATTGATATTATAATTAATCAAACTTATATAAAATTTACAACAGAACGAGTTCGTAACATAAAATCATTAGTACCAAATACAGTCATTATGTCAGTATCTAATATAAAAATTATTAAAAAAGAAAGTATTATTAAAATAGGTGATGGTTTTGTTCCAAAAAAACATAGTAAAATATAATAAACTAAACATTTTTATAATTATATATTTACTTTTTTTGAAAAAAATATTAATATTTTTATATTGATAATTGTGTCAAATTGTCTCTATACCTTAAACGCGTTATTGCTGTGAATTTGTTTGTATAAAAACAAATTGCAACTAATGCTAATATTAATTATTTATTGACCTTTTAGAAGCGTTTAAGTATATAACTATAAAATTTTACAATAATGGGTATTTATATGAAATTTGAAGAAATGAAAAACAAGATTGACAACATTTTTAAAAACTATTCTACTGAAGAAATGATTTCTGACTTGGAAAAATTTGGATATACTTTAGAAAAAGTAAATTCAGAAGACCAAGCAGGTTTTTATATTGATGAAAAAGAAACTTTAATTCATTTATTATCTACTCAAACAGAATATAGCAAACCGTTTAATTATGATAAAATTAAAAATGATAAAAGCGAATATAATACCAAAGATGATTACTCGTTAGCTGCATGATAAATAAAAGCATTTTAAAATTTGAAAATTATTTTATTAATGAGATAACCTTTTCTAAAAATGAAGAATTTAACATAAAAAATCCAATTGAGTTAGATTTAGACTTTTCTTATAATTTTACAGAAAAAGAAAATAAAACATTTGTTAAATTAACTTTAAAAATATTTGATGAAAATTATATACAAAACCAAAAACCATTTTTTATGAAAGTATCAATTACTGGTATTTTTCAGATTGAAAATTATGATACAACTAATAAAGACCATAAAAATTTAATATCAAAAAATACTCTTACTATTTTATTTCCTTATTTGAGGTCTACTATAACTCATATATCATTAGAGGCTCAAATAAATCCTATTATAATCCCTCCAATAAATATACAAAGTTACTTTGAAAAATAAATAAGAAATAAACACTTAGACCTGTCAGATTTTAAAGACCTGGCAGGTCTCTGTTTCATTTAGGAGATTTTTTTGAAACATATTGATATTTTGATCCACGCATTATGTTTATTATCTGGGATTGTGGTAGCATTGTTGGGATTTTTGCTTTATTTTAAATATAAGGCAAAAATATTAAAAAATTATTCTTTATTTATCTTGTCTACTACTTTTACTGTTGCTGCAACAACTTTAAAAAACTATATTTCTTACAACACAAGTTTAGTCGAAAATCCATTATCACAAATTATATCTATACTGATTTTTGAAATATTTCTTTCTTTAATTAATGTTACATTTTCATTATGTGCTTCTGAGGTAATAAGAAAGCCATTTTCTATTAAAAGTAAAATTTTGGCTTTTATGCCTTTAGTTTTTATTTTAATTTCTGTCATAACTCAATTTTTCTATTCAACTGGTAAAGATAAGATTATAATTTCTCCTCTTATCGTAATTTACTTTATGGTAATTTTATTTTTACTTTTTTTTAGTTTTATTTTTTATAGTATCAGGATATTCATAAGTCTAAAAAACATCGATAATTTTGATTTAAAGAGATTTTTAAAAGTTGTCGCTTTTTTATTTATTATTTATATACCAATTCAGACATTAATTATTATTTTTAATAAGCAAGCGATAATTATATTTCTTTCAAGGAATATATTTTATTTTGTAATTAATATTGTAAGTATTGTTTTTGCTGCCAAATATTTTTTTATAAAAACACCAACTATAATGGATAAAATAGAAATCACTGATTATTTTATCAATAAATATTCTATTACTGATCGCGAAAAAGAAATTATCGAACTTATTTTAACTGGGCTTTCTATTAAAGAAATTAGTGGTAAACTCGATAGGTCTTTTAAAACTGTTAATAATCATATCTACAACATATATCGAAAAACCAATATCAGTAGTAAAATCGAATTGCTTAATCTAATAAAAGAAAATATGGTGTAAAAATTTTATTAATTTATATCAATAATAATATTCATTCTATACCTTTTAAAAAAGAATCTTTATTATTTTTCCACCAATTCTCTTTGATTTCCTCAGAAAGTTCCCATGCGTCATTTTCTGTTAGTTCACTTTTATTAATTTTATCTTCAATATAGAGTAAGTCTATAATTTTTTGGATATATTTATACTGACAATTGTCCAAATTGTCAATATATACCTTAAACGCTTATCCCTATTAATTCATTTGTATCAAACAAATTACAAGTAATGTCAACTCTATTATTTATTGACCTTTTAGAAGCGTTTAAGTATATTTTCAATATAATTTTTAGGAATTTTTATATTTAAAAAATCATTCTCTATAAATACTGTATTCATAAAATACCTCTTTTTATTAATCAAATAAGACTCGTTTTTTTTTGGCATATAATCTTACAATCCATTTTATTGTAGGATTTTTGACAAACTCAACTCGTTTGATTATAAATCAATTGTTATGTAAAGTCAAATTATTTACTTTTTTTACTATATAGGATAAAATACCTATTGTTTATTAACCTAAAATCTATTACTATCATAATAAATTTAATCTGTATAATCTGTGACAATCTACATATACTCGTTTGCGGGTAAAAAATCGGTGTTATATAAAGGAAAATTATTTATGAGAAGAATGTTTTTTTTGCTTATAGTTTTTATTTTATTTTTACAAAGTTGTTCCATTATAAAAAAAAGTGACAAACATGTTAAATCTTTTAGTTACAAATTATCTAATGATATTACAATAACTCATACTGGGATTGTAAATCTTTTTTCACTAGAGTTTATTCCTTTTAGCTTTAGGATAGATTACAAAGATAAAATTATATATGTAGACCCATTTTTGGTTTCTGATATAAAACCAGCTGATTATATTCTTATTACACATTCTCATGCAGACCATTTTTCACCTTCTGATATAAAAAAATTGATCAAAAAAGACACTAAAATTATATGCCCAAAAACTGTTCAAAAAAATATTCTGGAAGAATCAATATTAGTTAAACCTGATGACATACTTGAGTTTGATAACATTAAAATTGAGGCAATACAATCCTATAATACAAAAAAAGGATTTTTAGGTTTAATTGCCCATCCCAAGTCTGATTTGAATACTGGTTTTGTAATTGATTTGGATGGAATAAGGCTCTATTATACAGGAGACACAGATTTTATACCCGAAATGAAAAATTTAAAGAATATTACGCTTGCTTTAGTTCCTTTGGGTGGAGATAATTTGACTATGAATTATAAGGATGGTGCTTTGGCAATAAATACTATAAAACCTTTAATTGTAATACCAATTCATTATGAGATTGGAAAAAATATTGCAAAAAATTTTAGCAATTTAGTTGATAAAGATATTAAAGTCGAAATTATTGAAGAATAATTTAATAATTAAATATTAGGAGGATTATTTTTATGTATAGCATTCAAAAAAATCAAATTGAAAAAATAGAAAATCAATCTATTTACATTGTTGGAGGAATATTCACAATTATTGCATTAATTGGTATTCTACTTGATGTTATTATTGGTAATATAACTGGCGGTAATTTATTAGCATTACCACAGAGTGCTGTTGATCGGTTTATTCAACTTCAACAAAATCCATTACTTGGGCTTTACAATCTTGATTTTTTAAATATTATCAATCAAATGATTATGATAATAACATATTTTGCACTTTTTATCACTCACAGTAAAACCAAAAATCCTTATGCTCTACTTGCTTTTATTATTTTTATTATAGGTAGTACAATATTTGTTACAAATAACGTTGCTTTACAAATGTTAGAACTTAGTAATAAATATACCTCTTCTGTAACAGAATCTCAAAAACTTCTATTCGCAGCCGCTGGAGAAGGATTGCTAGCAAGAGGTGCTCATGGTAGTCTTGGAGTTCTTATTGGATTTGCATTACCTAATATAGCTGGTATTATTATGTCTTTTGTAATGCTAAAAGAAAAAGTTTTTGGTAAATTAAATTCTTATATAGGAATAATAGGAAGCTTTTTGATGACGATTTATGTTGTCCTTGTTGCAATTGTTCCTTCTGTTAAAGGTATGGCAACTCTCTTTGCTATGCCAGGTGGACTTTTATGTATGACATGGATGATTATGTTTACTATTAGGTTTTTTAAATTAGGATTTGCAAAAAAATAATTTGGAGGATTTTATGGGTCCAATTGGACATTTATCTATTGGTTTTGCGACAAAACGGTTTGCTCCAAAAATACCATTATGGATATTATTAGTATCTTCATGGTTTATTGATATAATTTTTATGATTTTTGCCTTTCTTGGAATAGAAGGGATGGAAAATCTAAAAAAAGCAGGGTCTGTCCCTTCTCCTCTATCACACGGACTTTTTATGGCTTTAGTTTGGTCTATATTAGCCGTTATAGTAAGCTTTTTAATATCAAAGAATAAAAAATATAGTTTAATTATTGGTTTAGTTGTATTTAGTCATTGGATATTAGACTTTATTGTCTGGTCTAATCAATTTTTATTTTTTGTAGGGAGTCCTCAAGTTGGATTTGGCTTATATGATAAATTTTTATTTAATATTCCTAATGGGATGATTATAGCAAGCTTAGTCGAATTTGCTTTATTTATTCCATGTTTGATTTTATACTTAACTTATGTAATTAGCAAAAGAAAAAAAGAGGGGCAGATATAATATGAATATACTTTATTTTTTAGATGAAGACAATAAATCAAAACTTTCTGATGATTTAAAACTTAAAATCAATAATTTAGCTAATAATAAAGGACATAAAATTGAAATTATTGAGGTTAGTAAAAATGATGTGCTACCTTGTAGTGGCTGTCTTAATTGCATAATGAAAGGTACAGGAGAATGTTGTATCAAAGATTTAATGTTTGAAATTAATAAGAGAATAATTGATATTGATATAATATTTTATATTACTCCAATAATATTTGGTCAATATTCTTCTACTATAAAAAATATTACAGATAAATGTATGACTGTAAAAATGAAAAATATACCAACCTTTATTGCAATAGGTTATGGAGAAGACTTAAATAATGATGAATGTCAAACTTTTATAGATATTACAAAAAAACATAAAGGAGATGCAAATACACTTCACCCTTTAATAAAAGAAAAATTTGAAGTATTTATAACTAAATCAATAGATGATAATAAATTAATTTGTGAAAAAATTAATAAATTGATTTAAATTTGGGAGAATGTTATGAAAAAAATTTGTTTTATAAATGGCAGTTTAAGAGGAGAGAAGGCTTCTTCTTTAATATTTATTAATGAAATTAATTTCTTATTAGGTGATAAAGAATATCAAAAAGAGTTTATAACAGTAAAATTAAGAGTAGATCAAGGTTATTCAACCGAAATATTGGATAAAATTAGAGAATCTGATGTTATTATTATCGCTTTTCCATTATTTAGCTATTGTCTTCCCGGTGGTTTAATGAGGTTGTTAGAAGAATATTATCTATACATTAAAAATTTAGGAATTAATGAAAATGCTAATAAACATGTCTATGCTATTGTAAATAGTGGTTATCATAATCCAAAAATCAATGATGAGTCCATTTGTGTTATAAAAAATTTTTGTAATAGACTTAACTTAATCTTTAGATTTGCAATTCAAATTGGATGTGGACCTGTAACAATTATGACAAAATTTATTGATTTTAAATATAAAAAGGCTTTTAAAACTTTGGCAAATGATATAAATAATAATGGAATAGAACAAACTGATAATATTTATATTACTCCTATTCTACCAAAAATACTTATGGATACAATTAGACTACAATTAGATAAAAATGCTCTCAAAAAAGAACAAAAAAGGAGAATAAAATGAACGATTTTACTACTAAATTGGCAATTTCAGGTATATTATTTATATTAATGTTTATTTTGGGAATTATTCTTACAATAAACGGCAAACCATATAATGCTATTTTAACAACATTTCATAAATTATTGTCATTTCTAACATTAGTATCAATAATAGTTATAGTTTTTAATTTATTCAAACTTGTTAATATAAATAATATTCAATTAGTTTTAATTGTAATTTCTGTAATTCTTTTTTTAATATCTTTTATTTCAGGAGTTTTTTTGATTTCTTTAAAACAAATTAATACTATAATATTATATATTCATAGAATTGCTCCAATATTAACAGTTATATCAACAATTTTGACAATTTTATTTTTAAATAAAAAAATATAAATCGGAGGATTCAATATGTATGAATTAAAAACTATAAATCTTGGTGTGAATTGCTATTTAATTAAAACAAATTCTTTTTTTATCTTAATTGATACTGGCTTTTCTAATAAAGGGTAGAATTAATAAAAGAATTAGAAAAAGCAGGATGTAAATATGGGAATCTTAAGCTTATCATTTTAACTCATGGAGATACAGACCATACTGATAATGCTGCTTATATTCGAGGGCGATTTGGAGCAAAAATTGCCATGCACAAAGATGATGTTGGTATTGTTGAAACTGGAAATATGCAGTATAACAGAAAAGAAAAACCAGATAAAATTGCTTTTATTTTCAAAATACTTACGGTGATTTTTTCATCTTTTATTAAACCTGATAAATTTGAAAAATTCTCTCCAGATATACTTTTTGAAGATGGGTTTGATTTATCAGAATATGGTTTTGATGCAAAAATAATACATATACCAGGGCATTCCAAAGGCTCAATTGGGGTTTTAACAAATGATGGAAACTTTTTTTGTGGTGATTTGGTATACAGTGCTTTTGGTAAACCATCTTCTGTTTTTATCGATAACTTGGTTGATTACAATAACAGTATTGATAAAATAAAAAAACTAGATATTAAAATATTTTACCCAGGACACGGTAAAGAATTTTTAGCAGAAAAGTTTTTTAATAATAAAATTAACTAGGAAAGTTATTATGAAAAAAGAAATTTATTATTTTTCTGGTACTGGCAACTCGTTAGTTGTAGCAAGAAATATTGCAGAAAAAATAGATGCTAAATTAACGCCTATTTCAAGTGTTATTGATAAAGAAAATATTGAAATCGATGCAGATGTTATTGGAATAATATTTCCATTTTATTATCTTAACTCAACTGGTATGCCACTTATAATAAGTAGGTTTATAAAAAAATTAACAAACATAAGCAAAAAGTATATATTTGCTGTATGTACTTATGGTGGTAGTCCATATTTAGTAATAAAAAACCTTTCTAAAATTATTGAATCTTCTGGAGGTAAACTTGCAGCAGGATTTGGAGTCCACATGCCTCAATGTGCTTTTAAAAAACCATTTGAAAACAAAAAAAAGATACTTGATAAAACTGAAAAGAAAGTCGATATTATTTGTGAATATATTACTTCTCAAAAAAAAGGAAGATATGAAACAGATAATATATTCGTAAGATTAATAGTTGTTCTAATTCGTCCAATTGCAATAAAAGAAGGATTAAAATCTTTTAAAAAATTAGCAAAACTTCCAGATTCATCTAATCTTAGTTTTGAAGAACTAATTTTATTATCAGATAATAGCTATTATACAGATGAAAAATGTAATGGTTGTGGAATTTGTTCAAAAATTTGCCCTGTTAATAATATTAAAATAATTAATAATAAACCAGTATGGCAAAATCATTGCGAAAACTGTTTAGCTTGTTTTAATTGGTGTCCAAAAGAAGCCATTCATGGTGGAATAGCACCAAACGAATATAAATATCATCATCCAGATGTAAAACTATCTGATATGTTGAGACAAAATTAAATATTTTATAATAATAAAAAGAGGTGTATTATGAAAACTAATTTTTTTTTGATTGCTTTTCTTATAGTAATCATTTTTGCAACAGCAAGCTGTGTACCTGGTGATGGCAAACATACAGCCCAAAAACCAGCAGGTTTTTTTTGGGGGATGTGGCATGGTTGTATAGCTCCGGTTTCTTTAATTATTGGTATCTTTGACAAAAAAATAAGGATTTATGAAACCAATAATAAAGGGTGGACTTATGATTTGGGATTTTGTATCTCAATTATATGTGGATTTGGTGGATCAGCTTTATCTCGTAGACGGAATAATAACAAAAATTGTTGAGAACGGATGACTGAAACAATACAAAGGAAAAAAAATTTATAAGAAATAATCTCTACATATTTTACTCAAAAGTCGCAATATAGAGTTGTTCTACCTTTGTACGAGCCCATGGTGTTCGACGTAAAAATTTGAGGCTTGATGATATACTTGGATTATGTGTAAAACATCGGATAGTGATCATCTCACCAAGGTCTTTCCATCCGTAATATCCTTGTAGCCTTTTCAATATCACTTCAAGTGTCAAAGAATCAAGAGGATCATTTGACGTTTGGATTGGTTTAAGATCAGACTCATTAAGCATAGCGGTCTCCATTTATAAAATCATTGAAATCTTAATATATATCAACTATTTTTAGAGATATTTATTAAATTTTTTTTAACGCGAAGTTCACGAAGAAATACAAGAAAAATACTTTTTTTCAATTAAATCTTCGTGAAATTTCGTGTCTTCTTCGTGTTAAAAATACCATTTTTTGAAAACTGGGGATATATCTGCTCTCCGTAATCTCTGTGGTAAAATTATTTATGAAAACCGAGTAATAACAGAGAGAGAGTTAATCCATTATTTAAAGACTATTAAAAAAATTGACTATAACTATCTTCGTCTTCTCTAATTTTTTCTGAAAGTTTTTTTGGCATTGGTTTTTGTTCCTCGCCATGAACTTTTCTAAATTCTTCAAGTATTTTTTTCTCTTCTTTATTTAAATGTTTTGGGATTTCTATTTCTACTTTAATGTACAAATCACCTTTGTAGTCAGGATTTTCTAAAGTTGGCATACCAGCGCCTTTTACTCTTAAAATCTTTCCATTTTCACAACCTGCTGGTATTTTCATTTTTATAACCTTTTTATCTAAGGTAGAAATACTAATCTCATCACCAAGAGTTGCTTGTGTAAAACTAATTGGTATATGTAAAAGTAAATTATTGCCTTCTCTATAAAAATATTCGTGAAGTGCAACTCTAAATTTAATATGAAGGTCTCCTGGAGGACTTCCTGCCTCTCCTGCATCCCCTTCACCTTTAATTATAACTCTTTTACCATTGTCAATACCCTGTGGTATTTTAACAGATTTAGTTGTCTTTTTTCTAATAACGCCATTTCCACCACAAGAAGGGCAAGGATTATCAATAACATCTCCGCTACCATGACATCGTGAACAAGGTGTTGATATGGAGAAAAAACCTTGACTTCTTCTAATTTGTCCAGAGCCTCCACAATCAGGGCATCTTTTACGTCCATCTCCAGTTTTTGAACCAACTCCATGACAAACATCACAAGTAGATTGTCTTTCATAAGTAATGTCAACTTTTTTACCAAAAGCTGCATCTTCTAAGGTAATATCAATATTGTAGAGTAAATCACTTCCTCTTCTTGCTCTTCTGCCAGTCCTAAAACCGCCACCACCTTGACTGCCAAAGAAAGAGCCAAAAATATCTTCAAATCCAGCAAAAACATCCTCAAATCCAGAGAATCCTCCGCCTTGAAATGGATTACCTCCATAGCCTCCCATTCCTTCAATACCAGCAAACCCAAATTGATCGTATCTTTTTCTTTTTTCGTCATCGCCTAAGACTGTATAGGCTTCTGTTGCTTCTTTAAATTTCTCTTCAGCTTCTTTGTTGCCAGGATTTCTGTCGGGGTGATATTGCATAGCAAGTTTTCTATACGATTTTTTTATCTCATCAACGCTTGCCGTCTTTCCAACGCCAAGAACTTCATAATAATCCCTACGAGCCATTTTTTTACTCCACAAAACTTTTATTTTACAGTAATGTAGAAACAAGGGGTCGATGTCCTGACAAATTCCCAGTTTTAATTTTAGAGATAAATATCACAACGAAGGACACGAAGAAAATATATACAGAATATTTCAGGTATATAATGATAATCAGAACGATTAACATTATAAGAAAATCCATTTTTTCAATTAAATCTTCGTGAAACTTCGTGTTTCCTTCGCGTTTTTCGTATTAACAATCCCATTTTTAAAAACTGGGGATAACTGAGGGGCAAGCCACCTTGTTTCCTTTATTTTCATTATTTTCGCACTGAAAAAAATTAATTATTTATCGTCAACTACTTCGTAATCAGCATCTTCAACATTTTGTTTTTTTGAAGAAGAGTTTCCAGAAGAAGCATTAGAATTATTTGCACCACCTGCATCTCCGCCATCTTGTTGTTGCTGTTGTCCACCTTGATTTTGTTGAGAATGTTTATACATTTCTTCAGCAAGTTTATAAGAAGCTTTTTGTAATTCTTCTGTTTTCTTTTTGATTTCGTCTACATTTGTACCAAGTATTTCTTTTTTTAAGTCTTCAATTGCTACTTTTATCTTATCTTTTTCTTCTTGAGTTACTTTATCGCCAATTTCGTTTAAAGATTTTTCGGTTTGATAAATCATATTATCAGCTAGATTTTTTGCTTCTATAAGGTCTTTCATTTTTGCATCTTCTGCTGCATGTTCTTCTGCATCTCTAACCATTTTTTTGATTTCTTCTTCTGTTAAACCGGATGATGCTTCGATTCTGATTTTTTGTTCTTTACCAGTACCCAAATCTTTTGCACTAACATGTAAAATACCATTAGCATCAATATCAAAAGTAACTTCAATTTGAGGTACGCCTCTTGGTGCAGCAGGAAGTCCTACAAGGTCAAATTTACCAATTGATCTATTTTGACCAGCCATTTTTCTTTCACCCTGTAATACATGGATAGATACAGCTGTTTGTCCATCTGCTGCTGTTGAGAATATTTGTTTTTCTGTTTTTGGAATAGTAGTGTTTTTTTGGATTAATGTAGTCATTACGCCACCGAGTGTTTCGATACCAAGTGAAAGTGGAGTAACATCGAGTAATAATATATCTTTTACATCACCTTTTAGAATACCACCTTGAATAGCAGCACCCACAGCAACCGCTTCGTCTGGATTTACTGCTTTTGATGGTTCTTTACCAAATAAGTCTTTAACTATTGTTTGTACTAATGGAATTCTAGTAGAACCACCAACTAAAATAACTTCATCAATGTCATTTGCTGTCAAACCAGCGTCTTTTAGAGCGATTTTACATGGGTCTATTGTTTTTTTGAATAAATCATCGCAAAGTTGTTCAAATTTTGATCTTGTTAATGCTGTTTGTAAATGTTTTGGACCTGCTTGGTCTGCTGTAATAAATGGTAAATTAATATCTGTTGAAGATTTATTTGAAAGTTCAATTTTTGCTTTTTCTGATGCTTCTTTTAATCTTTGTAAAGCCATTGTATCTTTTGAAAGGTCAATGCCAGTTTGATTTTTAAATTCTAAGATTAACCATTCTGTAATTCTTAGGTCAAAGTTGTCACCGCCAAGATGTGTATCACCATTTGTTGATTTTACTTCAAAAACGCCATCGCCAATTTCGAGGATAGAAATATCAAAAGTACCACCACCAAGGTCATATACTGCTATTTTTCCTTCTTTTTTCTTATCAAGACCATAAGCTAAAGATGCTGCTGTTGGTTCGTTAATAATTCTTTTTACTTCAAGACCTGCGATTCTACCTGCGTCTTTTGTTGCTTGTCTTTGAGCATCATTAAAGTACGCTGGAACTGTGATGACTGCTTCTGATACAGTTTCGCCAAGATATGCCTCTGCGGTTGCTTTCATTTTTTGTAAAATTGCAGCACTGACTTCTGGAGGAGAAAAATCTTTATCATTAATTTTTACTCTTGCATCTCCATTTGTTCCTCTAATAATATCATAAGGAATAAGTTTAGTTTCTTGATCAACTTCATCAGCTCTTCTACCCATAAATCTTTTGATTGAATAGATAGTATTTTTTGGATTTGTGATCATTTGGTTTTTTGCTGGTTGTCCAACAAATCTTTCTCCTTTTGCTGTAAATGCAACGATAGAAGGAGTTGTTCTTTGTCCTTCCGAATTTGCAATAACTACTGGTTCGCTTCCTTCCATTACTGCAACACATGAATTTGTTGTTCCAAGATCAATACCAATTATTTTACCCATAATTTTCTCCTAAGTTTAAAGTTTTTTTTTGAATCGTACATCTACGATTTAAATCAAAGAATTATAATCAAAAATATATATTAATTAATTTTTTGGTTTGCCAATTTTAACCTGTGCAGGTCTTATGATTCTATCATGTAAAGAATAACCATATCTAAACACATCTGTTATTACTTCGCTATCAAATTCTCCTTCTTCCATCATCATAGCACTATGTTTATTTGGATCAAATTCTTCACCTTTTTCGCCAAATTTATTAACGCCGTATTTTTTGAATAGTAAATCAAGAAATTGTTTTTCTATCATTTCAATACCAACTTTATAATTTTCAAAATCAACATTGTCAGTCTTAGCAGCGTCAATTGCTCTTTGAAAATCGTCAAGAATAACAAGGAAGTCACCTACAATATTATAGTTTGAATATTTTAAAATATCTTGTTTTTCTAAAGATGCTCTTTTTCTTACATTCTCAATTTCTGCAAGTCCCCTTCTATATCTATCGAGATATTCTAAGGATTCTTTTTCTTTTTCTTCGGTAATTTTTTTTGCTTTTTCATAGTCATTTAATACTTTCATGTATTCTTTAATAACTTCTTCTTTTGACATTTGCTCTAATTTAGAAATCTCATCTTCATGTTTTTTTTTGTGGTGCTCTTTTTTGTGGTGTTCTTTAGCCTCTCCATCTTGTTTAACATTTTCCTCATTTAGCGTTTTTTCTTTTTGCTCTTTAACATCTTCATTTGTTTTATTCTCAATGTTTTCGTTTTCAACATTGTTTTTTTCATCGCTCATTGATTCTCCTTAATTTTTACTTTGTTATTGCTATATATTTTTCAAAAGTTTTTATAACCACAAATTAATAAATTAATACAAAAGGGTCAAGAAATTTATTAACCTTAATTTAAATTTAGGGTTTAAAATCCTAAGTTTTTTATAGATAATAAACAATCTAATTTGTTGTATATCAATAAGATAAGACAAATATATTTAATCTATATTAAAAATTTAAAAAATCTCAATAAATGTTTAATTTTACAAATTAATTCACCCATGAATATATATAAAAAATAAAATATTTGCAATAAGATTATGCTAAAAAATAGGTCAAATAAATAAATATTTAAACTTTCAAGTAATATATTAAATAAAATACCTAAAAATCAAGTTAAATGAGTTAGAAAATCAGATTTTAAACATTTATTTGTAATTGAATCCTAAGACCTGGTTTAAAATGCTCTGCATCGGATATAAGAATTTTATTTCCATCAGTGAGTTTTCTCATCAATGCAAAACCAAATTTTGATTTGCCTTCTTCCAATAAAAACTTTTGAGCATATTCGATATACATTTGTTCATAATCTTCATAATTATTTATATCATCGACAATTGTTAAAAGTTCTTGATAATTAGTCTCTGTAATTGTAGAACGGCTATTTTCTAGGATTATGGATAATAATTCGGATTCTAAATATAGTTTTAAAACACATACTTTATCCCCAGAATATTTTACAACATTTTCGAGTAATTCTGATATAATTAAAACTATAGTTCCAATTTTTTCACTATTAGATATTACATCATTAAGAAGTTTTGTGAATTGTTTTCTGTATTGTTCTATATCTTTCCATTCGATACTAAATTTCTTTGAAAAAATTATATTTGTATTCAGAAAATCTCCTTATATAAATTTTTCTGGAAATATTTCAAAAATTTACATTCTGTTTATTAATAACTTAAAAAATGAGATTTATCAATATTATTTTGAAAAAAGTTATTTTAAAAAAGAAATTCACTATTTCAAACTCTCCGAATAAAAACTTTATCTTTTATATAAATTGTCGGTTATTTTATTACTTACTGTTAAGTTTATATAATAGTACACTGGAGGAACTAAATTAGCAAAATGAGCAAACGATGGTAATAAATCCACGTATTTATTCATATAAAAGCCAGTCATGATATTTTCTATTTGTATATCACTCGCTGTAATAGATATTATTTCGTTATATCTTTTATTAATCTTTAATTTTATATAACCTTTGTTTAATAAATCATATTTTTTAATAAGATTAATTTACAATTTAGTTTGTTAGGTATAGATAAATTTCTTTTACAAATTTTAATTTACAAATTGACAATCTCCGCAAAATTTTCTAAACTTTCTTACTAACTATGAACACAAAACAAAAAATTGATAAAGAAAAATTAAAACTCATAAAAGATATTTTTTTAAATGCTAATGAGAAAAATTTTTATTCGTTGTTTTATACTTTAGACGATAATTTGGTGTCAGAAGACGAATTAAACAAATTTGAAGAATTGTTAGAAAAACCTGAGTTTATAACTTTTTTGGAAAATAACAGAAACTCGAGTAACACAAGATTTACTAATACACTGCTAAAATTTATCAAAAAATTTATAATTTCTACAAAAATTGATGATATTTTATCAATTTTACACGTTTTAAATGATGAAGCGTATTTTAAGTCTCTAAAAACTTATTTTACCCCACCAGTCGATTATGAATTGTACGAGATTTATGAGAATGAAATTTTTAAAATATCTGAGCAAAACGAAAATCTTGCCAAAATTTATATAGAATTAAGTAATAACTTTGTGTTAAAAGACTTAAAAAATGACTATTTTGGGCTACATCCAAGTATTTTTGTGTTTTTTATAAACCAATTCACTCTTGCGTTACTAAAACTAAAAAATTTTGATGAAACGCTTAATTTTTTTGAGTTTTTAGTTTCTAAAGAAATTGCGACAGTTGTAAGGTTATTTGTTGTAGAATCAAATGATGAATCTAAAAAAAATGAATTTGATGAAAAACTTTTTTTTACTATTTTTGTCTATATTCTAAACTATTATTGTGGGATAAGTAAAAAAGAACGCAAATTCTTTGTAGAACTTCTAAAATTTACCAATAAAAACATTCTCACGCCCATAAAAGATAAAATTGAAAAAAAAATTACTTTTATTAAACTTGTAAATCTTTTGACTTATATAGATGAGGCTAGTTTTTTGGATTTTAAGACTCTTGTTGAGACTTATCCTATAAATAAGGGGGCTGCAAATAAGATGCTTTGGAATTTTTTGTTTGATGCAGAAAAAGAAAAAGTATTTAAATATATTAGATTTTTTAATTCTGTTGGTTTTATTAGGTTTTATAATTCATATATTTATCAGAGTGAAATTTTGTTGTTTTTATTAAAACATATTTTTGTGTGTCTTGCAGAATTTGAAATTAAAGGGTTTCCTTCGACTTTGATGCCTGTTGTGATGTCTCTTTTTATGCAGGAAAAAATCAATAGAAATTATATTATGAAAAGAAAGGCTTTTTTTGATTGGCTTTCTACAAAAAGCAAGTCTCAACTAATCGAGAGTTATTTTATAAAATTTATGTTTTATGAATACATTTTTATTTTTAAAAAAGAATACATTGAAGGTCACAACATAAAATTGACTCGTTTTTGTGATGATATTCATAAGGTTTTTTGTCATATTATAGACGAAAAGTTGGATTTGGCAGAAAAAGAAGAATCCAAACTCATTTTATACGAAGCATTATACAAACTTATTAGGACTGATTTATGGAAAGAAATTGAGACTAAGTACCCTGAACATTCCACCCAAATAAAAAACCTTTGTGGGATAGTAGAATCTTATGATTTAGATGATCTTGTTTTTAAAGAACTCAATTTTATAGAAAAAGAACATTTTCTTCTTTATTATATAACAATAAAAGAGGTTGTCACAAAATATACAAATGATATAGAAAAAATCATCCCTGCGTTTGCAAGCGATTTTTGGTGTCGGGTTTATTTTGATATGGCAAAATTTTTTATTGTGAATGTTTTACTCCCTGTGCTTGGAAATTTTCCACTATATGCAGACGAAAAAAACCTTGCATACACAGACGGTAGGAACATTTTTTTGCCACAATTCATTTCGTATTTTCCTGATAATCTTGAGGACTTGGCATCTAATCGAAATGTAACGATGTTTATTGGGCTTGCACTTCATGAGGCTGGACATATTATTGCAGGGACATTTAAATTTGACTTTAAACTACTATTTTTAAGATCAGAAATTCCAGATTTGTATAAAAAAATTTACAATATTTTTGAGGATTATAGGATAGAGTTGTATTTAATTAAAATAAAAGCACATCCGCAAGTTAGTGATATTCTTTATTCTATAAATATTTTTTTTGATAGCAAAATAAACCGAGAGTATGATTTTATATACATTTTGTTTACTTTTATGACGTCAAGTGCTTTTGGTTATTATGATATTCTCATAAAACAAAATCCATTGTTTGAAGAACTCGTTTTAAAACTTTTTGAAAAGCAACGAAATACAGGCAGATTTAGAGACATAAAAACTTTAGCAGAATACGGGATTGATAGACTAAAAAACATTGATATAAAGAATGTTTTTGCAATGTTTCTCTTAACAACCGAATTTTATAATATTATAAAACTATGGGACGAAATTTTAATAGATCAATTCTTAAATCGTGAAGAAAAAACGCAAAGTTATAGTAACGATAGGGACGGAGGCGAAGGAAAAAAAATCTTATCAGAAGAAGATTTAAAAAAATTATACGAAGAACTTAATTCTGACCCCAAAAAGTTTTACGAAGAGAATGGGATACCTATAATTGGTTCAATTTTTGGCGAAGGAACAAATGTAGGTGCAAACTCTAAAAGAAAATCATTGTTCCTTGAAGAAAAAAAAGATTTGGAAGCTGATGGATTACCAGATTTAAATAAATTCTACGAACAACTTGGTACTTTTGATGGACCACAAAGGACAAAAGCAGACGATTATGGGGCAAATTTACAAAAAGAATTGTCGATGGTTAATGTTATAAGAAATTTTTTTGGGATTCCTAAGCCAAAACAAAAACCAAAGCCAAAGAGAAGTCAAAATAAAAAAGTCAGGATTCTTTCTCTAAATAAAGAAACTAAATCCAAAACTATTGTAAATCAATGTAACATTTATCCAATTTCTGCAATTTCAAACTCATTCTTACAACAACACAAAAAATATGATTATATTTCAGTGAAAATTGGCTCAATGCTTGAAGATTTGATTGAAAATACAAACTATGATAATTATGAATATTCTTCTGTTGATGGTGAACTTGAGATGGAGAGGTTAATTGAAATTTTGGTTGACAAAAAAAACCGAGTCGAGCCAGAATTTTTGGAATACCATGTAGAGACAATAAAATCACTAAAAGTAATAATTGGTCTTGATATAAGCGGTTCGACAGCAGGAGTAAAACTTGACATAGAAAAACATTTTGCTCTAATTTTTGCTTACGCACTAAAAAAACTCACATCCCAAATAGATGTTTACGCATTCAACTCAGTAACTGCAACGAATGTTTATCATGCAGAACCTATTGAGGCATTGACTTCTTTTCAAAGTTGCAATGGCAATAGGGACGGAGATTTTATTAGGTTTGTAAACTATCTTTTTGAAGAATCAAATTCTGATCTAAAATATTTTTTTTTAATATCCGATGGACAACCCAGCTCAACAAACTATGAAGGTAAATACGCTTTAGATGACACACTTTTAGCAATGCGTGAGTGCAAGGCAAGTAATGTCAAACTTATATATTTCAACATTGACTACAAGTTGCAAGAATATTTTAACTTTTTTAAAAACGAGGCAAGCTACGCAGAATATTTTTCTAATCCAAACGACCTGATCGATGCTATTCCAAAACTTGTTATGAGTATAGCAAAAGAAATTGTGTAAGATTTAACTTTTTATTTATCGACAGTTTTCATAAATAAAAAAAATTACCACTTAGAAAAGATGAAAGAAAAGACTCTCTAAAAGTCTTTTCTTCCGTCTCTTTGAGAAATAATTCTAACTAAAATAGAAAAAATATTTTGAAAATTTTATTTTTCTACTCAGTTTTTTGCTGCATTAACAAGATTTTCGCCTACTTTTTTTGCCTTATCCATAACATCTTTTTTTTGAGCAACAGAATCTTTTTCTAAATTACCACCATCGATTATCAATTCTTTTATATCAAAACCCAAAAGTTTTAACGCATTTGTACTAATTTCGATATTAGATTTAAAAGTATTAGTATCAGGGTTACCTTGTGTTGCTACAAATACAGAATTTTTTCTTATTTTTGAACTGTAGTCTCTAATATCAAGATAAGGGAATAATCTATCAATAAATGCTTTTGATTGGGCTGTAACATTGTACATATAAATTGGGCTTCCGATTACAATACCATCAGCTTCATTTATTTCTTTGTAAAGAGATTGCATATCGTCTTTTATAGCACAACCATCATTACCTCTACAATACATACATGCCTGACACCCTTTGATTGATAGACTGTTTAGGTCAAAAAATTTTATTTCGGCACCTTTTTCTTTTGCCCCATTAAGAACTTCTTTTACAAGAGTTTCTGTGTTTCCACCTTTTCTTGGACTACTGTTAAAACCTATAACTTTCATGTAAATTCTCCTTGTTAAAAATTTATTTTAAAAGTTTCTTTAATATAGAAACTTTTTTTACATTGTGATGATCATCAAATTCTAATTTTATTTTGCAGGATATTTTTTGCCTTCACTCCAGCATTTGCCGACTACTTTTCCAAGTGACCAATATTGAATGGTATTCATATCAAACAATAAAGGATTTGCTTTTGAAATATCTACTTTTCCATCGGTTAATATTTTTTCATCTGCATAGGTGGCAACGACTTCTCCTATAAAAATATCATGTTGAGGAGTATTATACACATCGTAAAGTTTGCACTCCATAGAAAGTGGACAATTTTTTATAATTGGAGCAGTTTTTAATTCTCCAAAGAATGTTTCAAAAACTTGAGATTTATCATTATTTTCTCCAGAAACCAGCCCAACATAATCTGCAGGGATTATTTCGTTTACAGACATTAAGTTGACACTAAAAGTTTTTGTTTCTTTTATACCTGCATTAGTGTAGTGAATCTTATTCATCCCAAGTGAAATAAGATGAGGTTGAGAAGGTGTCTTAACAGAAAGTATTCCAACATGAGCTATGTTAATAAAATTTATTTTGCCATTAACTATTGCTCCAACAACTGTTACAGGCATAGGGTATAGTACATTTTGATTACCAATTTTTGTTTTCATTAAAAAAAACCTCCACATATATTTTGTTCATTCTTTTTTACAAGAGAATGATTAAATCCATTGATATTTGTTTGTACATACAAATAGTTTATAAAATAATTTATTTTACTAAAGATTTCTCAAGTTTTTGAGATGTTTCATGAAAAATTTCTGTAATCTTTTCGGCTTCTTCATTTCCAAGTACAACACAATAATCATCATAAAGTTTTTTCCATGCTTTTTCTATATCAATTTGTATGTTATTGCCTTGCTCTGTCAGAGTAACAAAACAATTTTTACCTTCTATATTTCTTTTAATAAGGTTTTTTGATTCGAGTTTATCCAAAAATCTAGTGATTGTAGAAGCCGCTATATGAAGGATTTCGCTTAACTCTTTAGGAGTGGTTTTTTCTTTATCCTTAACCACCATAAGTAAAAAGGCATAAGTTGGAGAAAGACCAATAGTTGCAAATGAATTTTCTGCCATTTTAGTAATTACTCGCGATAATCTTGCCGCTGAAAAATAAAGACAGCACTTAAAATGCTCATGCAACATAATCTTTTGCCTCCCTCCATACTTGTATATACAAATGATAATATATAATTTTTATAATGTCAATTGTTTTTTTTAGAATTTTATTTACAGTATTTATTTTTTATGAGAAATGGTATTAAGTTTTGCTCAGAAGAAGGAAGAATACGAATAAAATTGAAAACCTTCCCCCTTTCGAGATAAAAAGGGGGATTTGTATCATATTTTTGTCATTTTCCAAAAATTAGAGGATGAATAATCCTCTACTTATCTATCAATATAACAACACTTCTTGATTTAACTCTTATAATTGGAGAGTTTACTCTTGGTTCTTCTCCTATCTCATAAAAGCTTTTCTTTTCTGCTGTATTTATAGCCATGTGCCAATTTTTTGAGTCTGCTGGCTCTGGTAATTTGAATGTTAAGTCTTCCCAGTAAGAATTTATTGCAACATAGATATTGCTGTCGTCAAGTTGTTCTAAGATGTCTTGTTTTGAATAATTAAATTCTCCTGTACCATCTTTTTTTAGACGATTAATTTCTGCAAAAGTATTTATTTCTGAACCATCAAGCATAAAAGCAATAGCATGAGAATCTGTTCCCCAATCTGGTTTACCAACCTCTACACCATGCCAGCTTATATCTGGTGTATTATCTCCGTCTGCATCTATTCCAGTAAAAAATCTATGTCGCCTTAAAGCTGGATGATTTTTTCTAAATTGTATCATATATTTACAAAATTCAAAGAAATCCATATTTTTATCTAATAACTTCCAATTAATCCAATTTAACTCGTTATCGTGACAATATGTATTGTTATTCCCTTTTTTTGAGAATTTCATCTCATCTCCGCCAAAAAGCATAGGAGTTCCTTGAGATACCATTAAGATAGCAATTAAATTTTTCATTTGCTTATCTCTTAACTCAATAATTTCTTTATTATTGGTATCTCCTTCAACTCCACAATTCCAGCTTAGATTATGATTGTCGCCGTCTCTATTATCCTCGCCATTTTGTTCATTGTGTTTTTCGTTATAACTAACCAAGTCATTTAATGTAAAACCATCATGAGTGGTCATAATATTTATACTATGACATGGATTTCTATGTTCGTAGTGGAATATGTCAGAACTCCCAGATATTCTTTTTGCCATATCACCCGCTTTTCCACTGTCTCCTTTTATAAAAGACCTAACATCATCTCTATATTTACCATTCCACTCAGCCCAACGTTTTGGGAATTGTCCAACAGTATAAAGACCAGCAGCATCCCAGCTTTCGGCAATAATTTTTGTTTTATATAAAATTGGGTCTTCTGTAATTTCAGTCAAGACAGAATAATCTGGTATCCATTTACCGCTACTATCTCTTCCAAGTATTGCTGCAAGGTCAAACCTAAATCCATCGACGTGCATATCAACAACCCAGTATCTAAGACTATCTTTAATTAAATGTTTAACAACTGGATGATTACAATTTAGAGTATTCCCACAACCAGAATAATTTTTGTAATATCTTCCATTTTCGAGCATGTAATAAATAGAATTATCAAGCCCTTTAAAACTTACAGTAGGACCAGCCTCATTACCTTCTCCTGTATGATTGTAAACAACATCAAGTATTACTTCAATACCTTCTTTATGAAAAGCTTTAACCATCTCTTTAAATTCTTTTACTGCCTTTACTCCGTCTCTTTCTGTTGCATACCAAGTTTGTGGTGCAAAAAAACCCAATGATGAATAGCCAGTAAAATTAACAAGTTGTTCTTTTGTTACAGGATTTATCCTTGTGTTTTCAAACTCATTAAACTCATGAACAGGGAGTAATTCAACAGTTGTAATACCAAGTTCTTTAAGATATGGTATTTTTTCTATAAGCCCAAGATAAGTGCCAGGATATTTAACCCCAGATGATGGGTCTTTCGTAAAGCCTCTCACATGCAGCTCATAAATTATTGTTTCTGTTAGTGGAATATTTAGAGGTCTATCACCTTCCCAATCAAAATCATCATCAACAACAACTCCTTTTGGTGTACAGTTAGAATTTTTTTCTGTACTAAAAGATAAGTCGCCATATGGAGAAAAATATTCATAACCAAAAGATGATAAATTTTCCCACTTATAAGCACCGCTAATCGCTTTTGCATAAGGGTCTATTAAAAGTTTATTTACGTTAAATCTATGCCCTTTTCTTTCGGGCCAATATTCACCGTCAACTAAATATCCGTAATGCTGGCTTTCTTTTATATCATAAATAAAAATATGCCAAACATCACCAGTTTTGTTTCTTTTTTCGTCAAGTTTTATTTTATGAGAAGGGGAGGCATCCTGTGGTTTATTAAAAAGTAATAAAAAAATATTTGTTGCATTCCTTGAAAAGATAGCAAAATTACAACCTTCATGATCTAAACTCGTGCCAAGTAAATATGGACTCCCATCTTTAGTTTTGAGTCCTTCTTTAATTTCTACCTCTGCCATACAATCCCTTTCTAAAAATAAATTTATTGAAACTAATAAGAATTTAAATCGATTGTTATAAAATTATCATGAGGTGGCAAGTCGTTATACCAACCTTCAACTAAATCTTTTTGGAAATTTAGTAAAATCCGTCCCCAAAGTCCTACACCATTCGTATCTATTAGTTTTTTCGGTGAAATTTCATCTCCAACAAGATGAGATATATAAGCATCTGCTATTTGAAAAGAAACTATATCTATTTCATTATCTGTTAGTCCCAATCTTTTCAATTTTTTATTAACGGTTTTTATAGTACCATTTCTTATAAAGTCTTTTGAATAAGACGAAAAATCTGGATAATTTTTTATCGAACTAATAAATTTTGATTCTATTTTCATTTTATTATTTTTTGTTATTGATACAATCCTATATGGATTAGGATAACTAACTAAAGAGCCAGTTTCTATATCAAAAATAGTATCATCTTTATTAATTTTTTTTAATGTTATATCTTGAGCGTGAAAATGTCCAGTAAAAATAAAATTTAATCCATATTTTGTAAAAATTTTTGCTATTTTTTCATTATTATTTAGAATATATTGTCCATAATACTTGTTATTTGATTTATAATGTTCTAAAAGTCCATGGTGCATCATTCCAATCAAAGTTTTATTTTGTGATTTTGCTTTTATTAGAATGTTTTCTATCCATTTTAGAGTCTCGGCTCGTAGTTCTCCATCAGTTATAGGTTCTTTATCTAATTTATTCTTATACCACATAGAAGAGTCGATCGCCAAAAGCCACACTCCAGCAACTGGTTCTGTTACATAACTTAATGAAATAGGATCAACTTCTATTGCACTGCTATAACCAAATTCATTATAGATTTTAATAAAATCTTCTCTATTCACATTCTCAACTCGTTCTTTATTATCACCATTATATTTAAAAGAATGTCCATTTAAAATATCATGATTTCCATTTATTACAAAAACTTTTTTTCCACTGTCAGTAATGAGTTTTAATTTTTCACTAAGTTTTTGATGATTTATTTTTTCACCATCTTTTGTCATATCTCCACAAATTATAACAAAACTTGCATCTGAACTTAGAATATTTTCTATTACTTTGTCAGTAATCTCTTCGCTTTCAATAAGAGTTTTTCTGTCACCTGCAAGGTATTCTTCAAACGCTGTCCCTTCTATACCAAGAGATTTATCATAATAATGAATATCACTTAAAACTATAAATTTCAACTGAGGGAATTTTCTATTTTCTTTTGAATAACATAAAAATATTAAAAACAAAGATAATATAATAATAATAATTTTCTTCATAAAACATCCTAAGTAATAATATCAAAATGTTTTAATTTTGTCAAAATTTTTAGAATGACACCACTTCAATATTAAAGTACAACTTTTATGGGTAAAAAACAGATTTTGGGTTTGTCCCTTTGGGACAGACATAGTTTTATGGTGTAAACTCCATTGAAAAAATGCCCACTATTTTTCAATTTACAGCATAATTTATTTATTATACAAACTATTAACTGGTTTTAGCGATAACTAAGATTAGTTAAAAACACGAAATATAACAAAAAAATATGATAAGAAAAGAATTTTTATTAAAAACTCCAATAAATTTAAAAAAATCATCTTTTTTATTGAAATTTTATCAAATTATTAATGTTTTTCGTGTTAAAAAAATTAATATGTATTGTTAAAAATGGTTAATAGTTGGCATAAACTAATTATTCTATTAACAACTGTATTCTACTGATTTGCCAAACATTAAAATTAAATTAAAAAAATATTAATTCTTTTTAAGATACAATGGGTTTTATCAAATTATCGATTGACAAATTTTTAATTAAAAATATAATGGCAAAATAAAAAAGGAATGTGGTAATGAAAATTCTTGTTGTTGATGATGAAATTAAAATTGCAGAGTTTATAAAACTTGGACTTAAAGAAGAGGGATATGTTGTTGATATAGCAGGTGATGGTGAAGAAGGGTATTTTTTAGCTAAAAAAAACATATATGATTTAATTGTTTTAGATTTAAACCTACCAAAAATGGACGGCATTGCTGTCTGCAAAACTCTAAGAAGCGAAAAGATTTTTACTCCTATTTTAATGCTTACTGTTAGAAATAAGGTTTCTGATAAGGTAAAAGGGCTTGACTCAGGGGCTAATGACTATTTAACAAAACCGTTTTCTTTTGAAGAATTTCTTGCAAGGGTCAGGGTTTTACTTAGAAAAAATGATAATTTCAAAAACACTGTTTTAATAGTAGATAATCTTGAGTTAGATTTGCTTTCTCATAAAGTTAAAAGAGGTGATGTAGAAATAAATTTAACTACAAAAGAGTTTAGTTTATTAGAATATTTGATGCAAAACGCAGGCTCTGTTGTTACGAGAGTTATGATTATAGAAAAAGTGTGGGAATATGATTTTGATAGTTTTACAAATGCTTTAGATGTTTATATCAATCACTTAAGAAAAAAAATCGACCAAGGATTTGAAAAAAAATTAATCCATACAGTAAGAGGTCGAGGTTACACAATAAAGGGATAATATGATAATAAAATCTATTAGAATAAAGAATCTTATTACTTTTCTTTTTATTTTGACAATTCTTTTTTTTGTAATAGGGATTCTTTTTTATAATAATATTCAGAATAAACTTTATGAAGATACTGATTCTTTTCTTTTTGCTACTGCTGTTAGTGTTGCAGACTCTATTAACACTCTTTGGGAAAAAGAAGGGACAAACACAATTAAACAAACAATCCGCCAATACTTTTTCAAGATAATTAGAAGTTGGATTACTCAATCTGCTAAGGACGATCCAAAATTATTAAATATTATTGTCCAAATTTATGACCCAACCTGCAAGATCATAGCTTCATCAAGGAATATTCCAACCATATTAAATCTTTCTGAGACTGCAAAGAGTCAAATCTTTAATTTGAAAGAATATTACGAAGATATTAATATTGAAACAAGTCCTGGGCGTTTTATCACAGTAAGATTTTTGGCAAAACCAATTGTTAAAGACAAAAAAATTGATTATATTGTTAGAGTTGCTATTCCACTAAGAACTTTGAATGTTGCACTGACAAATTTAAAACTTTATTTACTACTCATGTTGCCAATTTTAATAGTTTTTATTGGTGTTGTTGGAATTTATTTAACAAATTTAACTTTAGAACCAGTAAAAAAGATGATTAAAACAATGAGGCAAATTACTGCTGGAAATTTAAAATTACGGATAGAAATACCAGAATCAAAAGATGAAATTAGAGACCTTGCAGAAACGTTTAATAATATGATAGAAAAACTTTTTTCTTCACAGCAACAATTAATAGAAGACTTATCTCACGAAATAAAAACGCCTCTTTCTGTAATAAAAGGTCAAAGTGAAGTCTTTATAAGAAGAGAACGAAAAATTCCAGAATATAAAGAATTATTGTTAAATAATATAGAAGAAATAAATAGAATAATCAAAATAGTAGAAGATTTGTTAGTTGTTTCTCTATTTGATAGCCAAACAGTAGAAATAAATTTTAAAAATATTAAACTTGCAATCTTTTTGGAATCAATTGTTGATGATATAAATATTTTTGGTGAAGAAAAAAATATAAAAGTTGTCTATTCTCATAAAAATGATCATACAATACAAGGAGATGAAAATCATCTAAAAAGTTTGTTTCTAAACCTTCTTGAGAATAGTATAAAATACAGTTTTCCAAACGGAGAAATTATCGTTAATTTAACAAAACAAGATAATTTTGCAAAAATAGAAATATCTGATACTGGTGCTGGTATTCCTGAAGAAGAACTTCCTTATATTTTTGATAGATATTATAGAGTAATAAAATCTAAAAAAGACAAAGGTTTTGGAATAGGTTTAAGCATTGTTAAGTCAATCGTAGACTTACATCAAGGCAAAATAGAAGTCAAAAGCAAAATAAACCACGGAACAACTTTTATTATTTATTTGCCACATAGTAGCTAGGGATTTTTTATCAACTATTAATAAATTTTAGCAATAGATATTAACTTTTTTAATACGAAGTTTACGAAAAATTGGATAAAATTTTAATAAAATAGAGAATTTTTTTAATCTATTGGAGTTTTTAATCATAATTCTCTTTTTTATTATATTTCTTTGTGGTTTTAATTAATTCTTGACGCAATATTATTATGATTGCCATTTTAAAAATGATTGGGTATATTTTATTCAATCTAACTTTCTATTTTGAGGAAATAATAATAAATCCAACTTAATATTTTTTCTTAAATAAAGAAATTACTATTAAAACAAATATCAATACACTCATTGTTATAAAAATAGAGATAGTAGTAAAAATATCACCAACAAATCCAAGTATTGTAGAAAAAAATACTATTCCAAAAGTGTTTACTGTAATAAATGTATTATTTAGGATAATTTTTTCGCTTTCTTTGCCTGAGTTTACAAATGCTGTACTTAGAGTAGGAAACAAAAGCCCGTGAGATATACCGTAAAATCCGCCCATTAAAAGTAACTGATATTTTGAACTTAAAAATAAAATACCCACCATAGGAGCTAACATACAAAATAAAGAAAAAAAGATAATATTTTCTTTTTTGTGTTTATCCAATAAATTTGAAAAAAATATTCTAACAAAAATTATAATTATAGAAAATGGTATAAAAAACATCGAAAGGTTAGCAACTCCAAGCCTCTCCTTAGAAAAATTTGGAATAAATGATGCAAAAATACCAAATGTGCCACCAAAGATTAAAGCCATCACAATTAAATAAAGTAATTGCCTTCTTTTTATAATATCAAAAAAAGATAAATATTCTTTGAATTCTTGAAATTTTTGTTTATGTTTTATAAATAACACTAAAATTATAGTTATTGCAGAAAAAATAGCCGAAAGTATAAATAAATACTTTGAATGATACCTCTTAATTATCAATTCGCCAATAAAAGAGCCTACTGGATTTGACATGACTCCAGAGATTCCAAATAAAGCAAAACTACTTGCTCTTTTTTCTTTGGGTATTATATCAAATATAATATTTGAGTGCATCGTATATCCAAAAGAAAACGAAATAGCAGCAACAAATCTTAAAATTAAAAGCATTATCAAGTTATCAAAAAAGTAAAACATACTAATAATTGATATAAAAAATAATAAGTATCCAATAAATAATGCTTTTTTTTGATCTATACGACTCGTAAATCTTCCAAAAATAACAACAAAAAACACTAAAACTAAAGAATTAATATTCATAAAAAAGCCAATATAACCTTTAGTCGCCCCAATTGATGATAAATAAGGAGGAAGCATATTTAAAGACGCATGACTTACAAAAAAGAAAAAATTTAAGAAGAATATTAGAATAAATAGAGATGAGAAACGGGTGTCTTTTAATTTTTCCATGGTTTAATTTTTATATTTAAATTACATCTGATTGTTATGAGGCTGTCAAGATATGGAAACAATGAGTATCTACCCATTGTTTCCATTTGTGGCATTTTTATTATAAATCCCTAATATATAAAGTCTTTATTAAAATCTTCGTTAAAATGAGCAAAACCTGATAAATCTAATTTCTTTTTCTTTCGTCCTTCAAGATAATTACCAGTTTCAAAAAGATTAGAAACATGAGTATTTTTAAATCTTTCTTTATTTTTTCTAAAAAAATCTTTCCAAATAGCAATATAACCGTCATGAAGTTCTTTTGCACTAATGTTATTTGGTTTAAAAACAACATGAGCATTGTTATAGTAAAACCAATCTTTTGTGAGTAATCGTCCTTCATCTTCCATTTTCTTAAACCATGGAGAACCTGGGTATGGTGTAGAAATTGTAAACTCACAGTCAACTATATTGTTTCTTTCAAGATAACCCATTGCTCTATCGTAAACATCAGGCCCATCAAAATCACTTCCAAAGAAAATAGAAGGGATTATTTCAATGCCAGCATCTTGACATCTTTTTGTTAGTGCATCACTTTCAAATGTATATTTTGCAAATCTTTCATTGAGTTTTTGAGGTATTACACTTGAAAAGTTATTTAGTGTATAATAGAAACTGCTTATTCCGCTTTGTCCCATAAGTTCTATAAAACCAGGTATTTGCTTTTCTCTATTTTCAACATCTATCGGATTTGTTGCAAGCATAAATTTTTTACCACTCTGTTTAAAGACAGAAAGTAAGTTTAAAATAAATTCTTTTGAGGTAAACTGCATTATCGTATTACAAGGAACATATAATGTCTCAAAAGATGTACTTTGAATATCTTTTAATATCCAATCAAAATCAAAGACTCTAACTTTTCTTCCTTCTGCTCTTGGTTCTGTGTAATCTAATGCACACCAATTACAGTAAAGTCCACAACCTCTAACACAAACTAAAGTTCCAATATCCATTGGATAATTTGATTCATGAACAATAGTTCTTTTTGGTAAGGGAAGGTTTTTTACATCTATAATAGATTCATTAGAATATTTTTTTCTTGCTTTACCTTCTTTAAATTCTTGTAAGAATAGTGGCCAAGTTTTTTCTCCTTCGCCAATAAAAACATGATCACAATATTTTAATGCTTCATCTGGATTATTTGTGATATGTTTGCCACCCATTGCAACAGGTACACCTCTTTTTCTGAATTCGTTTGCTATAACAACAGCTCTTGAAAATTGAGGCGTAAAAGAGCTAATCCCAACTAAATCAACTTTTTCATCGAAATTTATATCTTCAAATTGATCATCAACAAATACAATTTCATGTTCATCAGGAGTATTAGCAGCTATATGAGGTAATCCAAGTCCTGGAATTGAAGCGTATCCCCATAAGTATCCTTTAGCATTATCTTCGAGTTCTGGGTGGCTTTCGACATGCTTTAAGAAGTTCGGAAAAATTAACATAATTTTCATAAAATCATCCTTAATTTACAAATATTTACTTATCAGTCTAAAAAAGATTATTAAGAAATATACTTAAAATGTTTTTAACTATAAATTTTATAAAAAACTATAAACAATTTTAATTATGTATATAGATAAAATAACTCTAATACATTTTAATGTGCATATTGACTATCAATATAAGATTAGAATATTTTGATATAATATATACATTTTTTTTAAAATTGAAAACCTTTTTTTTAAAAAAAACGAAAAGTTTTAGTATATAATTGTTTTTTTATTTTAAAATTACTATAATTACTATAATTATAATAGCAGGGATTTATATGAAGATTGATAAATTATTCTTTTTTACTATTAAGGTGTTTTTTCTAACTTTACTTTTTACATCTTTATTTGAATTATTAAAATTTTACTTTTTTCATCATATACATACTACTTATTTACATATATCTACAATTTTATTTGTATCATTTCTTGGGGTAATCTTTTCTACAATTTCACATACAAAATATATCAAGCGTTTTAAAGAAAAAAATGAAATACAAAAAAACTATGAGGATTTGGTTGAGTTATCAAATAGTATAATATTAAAAATGAATGCTAATGGACAAATTTTATTTATAAATAATTTTGCTGTATCTTTTTTTGGTTATAAAAAAGAAGAGATAATCGGAAAGAATATTTTAGAAACAATAACACCAAAATACAATAGTGCTGGCGAAAATCTCGAAAATATGATTAAAGATTTACTAATAAATACTCATAAATACGAAATAAATGAAAATGAAAATATTTTAAAAGATGGGACAAGGGTATGGATTTCGTGGACAAATAAAGCTACTTTTGATGAAAAAGGAAATGTAGTTGAAATATTATCAATCGGAAATGATATTACAAAAACAAAGAAATCTGAGGATGCTTTAAAAAACTCAAGAAATTTTCATATAAAACTTATAGATGATTTTCCAAATCCTATATGGATTGCTAATTCAAATTTAAATTTTACTTATTTTAACAAAGCATGGTTTAATTTTACAGGAAGATTTTTGGATGAAGAAATAGGAGATGGATGGCTAAGTGGCATTCATCCAGAAGATTTGGACAATTATTTATATCTTTATCATAAAGCATTTGAAGAAAAAAGTACTTTTAATATGCAATTTCGTTTAATGAATATAGATAATCAATATCATTGGATTGATGTTTTTGGGATACCTATTTTTGATGAGGATGTTTTTTGGGGATATATTGGCTCTTGTTATGATATAACTACATTAAAAAATTCGTTATATGAAAAACAACTTCTTCTTAGAGAAATTCATCATAGAGTTAAGAATAACTTGCAAATAGTATCAAGTTTACTCGATTTAGAATGTAATAAAATAAAAGATGATGAAACATTAGATTTTATTTTTGAATGCAAAAATCGAATTAAATCCATGTCTTTAATACATGAATGGTTATATAATTCTTCTGATTTTGCAAAAATTGATTTTAAAAAATATTCAGAAAAACTTATTAATAATTTATTTTATAATTATAAAGTAAATTCCGAAATTATTAGCTATGAACTACAAATAAATAATATTTTTCTAGAAATAGAAACAGCAATTCCTTGTGGTTTAATATTAAATGAATTAATTACAAATTGTTTAAAATATGCATTTAATGATAGAAAAATAGGTAATATTCTTGTGAAATTTGAAGAAATAGAAGGAAAATATAATTTTTGGATAATAGATAATGGTATAGGGTTAAATAGTAAAAATTTTTTTTATGAATCTAATTCTGTTGGATTTGTATTAGTCAAAGGTCTTGTGAGACAATTGGATGGAGAAATAATTATAGATAATAAGAATGGTACGACAATTTTGATTGTTTTGAAGAAAAAATGAATGATGGATTATTTTTAGGAGCATTTATGAATAAAACTAAAATTTTATTAGTTGAAGATGAGTATATCATTGCTACTAATATACAAAGAAAAATTGATATTTTAGGATATGAATCTGAAATAGCTTTGCATTCCGACGAAGCATTAAAACTTGTAAAATATTTTAAACCAGATTTAATTTTAATGGACATAAATCTTGGTAATGATAAAATTAACGGGATTGAACTCGCATCTAAAATAAAAGATATTAGTAATATTCCAGTTATTTATGTGACTGCTTATTCTGACAAAGAAACTTTTGAAAAAGCAAAGATAACAGAACCTTATGGCTATATATTAAAACCTGTTGAAGATAGAGAACTGCAAATAGTAATAGAAATTGCATTGTATAAATACTCAATAGATATGAAACTAAAAGAAAAAGAGCAATATTTATTAAATTTAGTTAATAATATAATAGATGCTGTTATTTCAATAGATAATAATAAAAAAATAAGGTTTATAAATCCTTCATCTAAAAAAATTCTAAATATAATAAATAAAGACGTTATTGACAACAATATAGATGATGTTTTAAAAGTTTCAGAAGACACAAAAGATAAAGAAATGATTGAAAAATTAATAAAAAATGGTTTTATTGAAGAACCTTCTTCTAATTATAAAACTTTATTAGTAGAAAATAAAAAAATAATAGTTTTTTTTAATCAAATTATTCTATATAACGAAAGAAAAGAAAATATTGGAGAATTATTTATTTTTAATGATGTAACAAAACAAATTAAGAATCGCAACGAAATATTATTAAATAAATCAAAATTAGAAGAATTAACTAAAACACTTGAAGAAAAAATAATAGAAAGAACTAAAGAATTACAAATTGAAAGAAATAATTTAAGAAAGAGAAATGATATAATAGAAGATGATTTAATAGTAGCTCGGACAATTCAACAACAGCTTCTTCCATCAAAAGATTCAGTAAATCCTTGTATTTCATTTCTATTTAAACCAGTAGAAAAAATAGGAGGGGATTTTTATGATTTGATTAGTTTTAGAGAAAGAGATTTAATTGGAGTATTTATATGTGATGTTGCAGGACATGGGCTTTCTTCTGCATTAATAGTATCTGCAATAAAAAGCCTCATTTTAGAATCAGGTAGCCACAAATTGGTTCCTTCTGATTTGTTATTATACTTAAACAATTTGTTGGTAAATAGAACAGGAGAAAGGTTTATCACTGCATTTTATGGAATTTATAATTTTACAAATAAAACTTTCATATATTCAAATGCAGCACATCATATGCCTTATTGTTTAACAAAAGATAAAATAGAAAAATTGACTAATGATAATGACTCTGTTCCTCTTGGGATATTTGAAAATTCCACCTTAGAAGAAAAAAATCTACTATTTAAAAATAAAGCAATTGTATTTAAGGAAAGAACAAAATTACTTTTATATACTGATGGAGTTATAGATATTAAAAATACTAAAGGTGAATTTTTGGGAGATGAAAACTTTTTAAGAATATTACAAAATTTACAAAATTATTTTTATATAAGTGCTCAGGATTTTATAAACAATATATATAGTGAACTAGTTGAGGTTAATGAAGGTGAAGATTTCTATGATGATATTGCACTGATAAGCCTTGATATTTTTACTGATACAGGCAATGATATAGATTTTCAATTATAAAAAAATAAACCGATGATTTAAATCTCAGATTTGAGACTTTTACTCCCTTTTAAATGAATAAATCTATTATTATTCATTGTTAATTCGTTGTTATTAAATAAATTAACTATATAACACGAATTTTGATTTAACATTTGGAGAAATAGTTTCACAAAAAAACACAAAATTAGGGGAATATTTTTAACCAATCAATAAGATTTCTGTGAAATTCTGTGGCTAAAATCTCTAAAAATTTTAATTCGACATTCGCGTTATATATTTATTTACTTACAATGGAATAGATATATTCAGAATATATCATTAATTAATTATTTTTAAAATTTTTAACACCAAAGCCCCTGCTCCGCCCAGATAACCTACAAGCATAGAATATGCTCCAATTTCAAAGGCTATTTTCTTTTTGGTGAAAAGTATCTTCATATAAAAAGAAAAATCTGAGAAGCTAAAAAATATTTTGAACTCTATGAGAATCAAAAAAACCAATAAAAAACTTACTGCTAAAAAAGCAAATGGAACAAAAAAATTTGTGTTGACAAACGAAACAATTAAACCAATAAGAGCCAAAGCAAAAGATCCAAGTAGAAAGTAAGCATAAATATCGTCTACATTAGTCAAAAACACTGCACTATTGCCAAATTTTGCTTTACCCATAATTCCTTGAGATACCTGAAAACCATTAGAATCGCATCCTATTGGTAAAAAAAGCCCCAATAATACCAAAATAAAAGCCAATCTTAAAATACTAAAAGATATTGAACTAAAATATCTATTTTTTACCATATTATTTCCTTAATTATATTTTAAAAAATTATACAGCAGCATTTTTTTCATAAGCTGTAAATTTTCTTAATTTATCATAAAATTTTTCTAAGTCCAAGATTATAATTTCACCATAACTTTTTTTTATGTTGTAGTCTTCATAAAATTCTTGAAGTTCTTTTTCTGTTGCATCTGGCATATCAATCATTCTTTTAAGTTCATCAATAGAAAAATAAAAATGGAATGATGATTCTCTTTTTATTCCATAGTTAGAAGCGATCAAATAATCAAGACAATCATAAATTCTTGAAATAGGTCTTGTGTAATTTAGATTTATTACTCTTCTTTGCGTGTGGTAAATTCTTTTTGATATACTAATAAAAATTTTTTGTAAAATTCTATCACTCAATTGGTCAATAAAATTATCTTTATTTAAAACTAAAAGTGAGCAATCTTCAAAACAAATAGCAGATGCCATTCTATAAGTTCGATTTAAAATTGCCATTTCACCAAAAACTTCGCCATCACTGAGTATAGCAAGTATCAATTCTCTTTCCTTATAGATGTGAGAAATTTTAACTTTACCTTTTTCTATAAAAAAGAAACTATTGCCTTCTTCTTGTTCTAAAAAAATTATATTATCTTTTCTGTAAATTATTTTTTTTTCGTTGTCTATTGTAGGAGTGTCATCTTTTTCGATACCAAATTTATTTTTTATCCTTTCAACTTTGTCTAAATTGTCAGAATATTTTATATATTTTTTGAAAGAATAAATCATTTGTTCTTCCATTTTTATTTTTGTAAAATATTCAGCAGCCTGTAAAATTAAGCCAGCAGCATCAATTACAGGAGATTTCATAGTAAGTTTTTTTAAAACTTCATCAAGATTTCTTAATTTATTAGAATATTCTTTAATCAGCTTAAGAAAAATATCTTTTTTTTGTAGAAAGAACGGAATAATATTATCTTTGGCAACTAAAATTATTTCTGTATCAGTTAGCGTTGTTATCCTTTCAAGATAATTTTGTCCTGTGAGACAGTTGACAAAACCAAAAGTGTCACCTTCTTTCAAAATCTCTATTTCTTCATTATTAACAATCTTAGAAAGTTTTTGAACTCTTCCAGCTTTAACAATAAACAAATAAGGAAGAGGTCTTGTGTATTCAAGATAAATTATAGAATCTTTATTGTATTTTTTTAAACTAACCATATTATTTCCATTATTCTATTTGATATTAATATTCTAATATTTTATTCGTAATTTTTCTACAATTTATTTAGATTTTTTTTAATATAGTTAAATTTTTGATTTGCCATAAAATCAAACTAGAATATTATGTACCCCCAATTGTTTTTAAAAGACCAATCATAAAATTTAGCTCAAAAATTAGTTAAGCTCAGAAAGAGAATACGATAATAAAAAGAAATCTGATTAAAATCTCCAATAAATTTTAAAAAAAATATCTATTTTATTGAAATACTTTCTAATTCTTCCTGTCATTCGTGTTAAAATTGAATTTACTAATACATACTAAATGCTTCTAAAATTTTAATTCTAACTTGGGATTGTAAATTTAAAATTAATCAGTATAAAAAAATTATAGAGTTTTCTCAAGTAATTTTTGACAAAAATTAAACTTTTATGTATATTAAGGAAGCAAATTAGAGGTTTGGGGGATAAAATGGTTTTAGCGTGTCTTGACTTAGAAGGTGTTTTTTTACCAGAAATTTGGATTAATGTAGCTGATAAAACGGGTGTTAAAGAATTAAGACTTACAACAAGGGACATAAGTGATTATGATAAATTAATGAAATATAGACTTAATATTCTAAAAGAAAAAAATATTAAATTAAAAGATATTATAGATGTGATAAATACCTTAGAGCCTTTGGATGGTGCATATAATTTTCTACAAAGATTGAAGGAAAGATTTCAGGTAATAATTTTGTCAGACACATTTTATCAATTTTCAATGCCTCTTATGAAAAAATTAGATTTCCCTGCATTATTTTGCCATGATTTAATTGTTAGTGACGATGATTTTATAACAGATTATAAATTAAGAATAAAAGATTCCAAAAGAGAAGCTGTTATTAAATTTAGAGAGCTAAATTTCAAAACTATCGCAAGTGGTGATAGTTATAATGATATTAGTATGTTAAAAGAGGCTCACAAAGGAATACTTTTTTGTCCTCCAGACAATGTAAAAAATGAATTTCCACAGTTTCCAGTAGCTTATAATTATGATGTCTTGTGGGATGAATTTATTAAAGCAGAATCTCAATTATCTTAAAGGAGTATTTTATGCAAGAAGGTGTAATTAAGTTTAAAATAGAAAATTGGATACAAACAAAGCCTCTTACTGAGTCATTCTATAAAGAAATAGAGGATACTCGAAAAATACTTTATAAATTTAATTTAATTGGCGTTTATAAAGACTTAAATTTGGGTTTTGGGAATATTAGTAAAAAACTTACAGGCGATGAGTTTGTTATAACTGGTTCTCAAACTGGAGAATACAAAGATTTAAATGGAAGTCATTATACAGTAATAAAAAGTGTGGATTTTCAAACTAATTCTGTCGTATGTGAAGGTCCTATTAAACCATCATCAGAGTCAATAACACACGCTGCTTTTTATGCATCAAATAAAAAAATTACTTCTGTAATACACATCCATTCTCTAAAACTATGGGAAAAATTGATCGAAAATAATTACCTATCCACTTCCGAAAAAGCAGAATACGGAAGCCCAGAGTTATCAAAAAATATAATAGAAATAGCAAAAAATGTAGACTTGGATAAACCTTTAATCGTAGTAATGAAAGGTCACAAAGAAGGAATTATTGGGGCAGGAAATAACATAAACCAAACTTTAGAAGAGTTGCTTAGGATTTATAATCTATATTTATGAAAAAAAAACTACTTTTTATAGTTCCTCTTCCACCGCCGATTACAGGGCAATCTTTAGCCTCAGCGGTTTTGCTTTCTAATTTGGAAAATGATTTTGATGTTTTTACTGTTAATTATTCAAGAGAAAATGCAATAAAAAAGGCTGGATTTGACTTTAATTTCATAAAAAAAATAATAAAACTTGGTAATGTCATAAAAAAACAGGCTAAAATCGCTAATATAATCTATTTCACAATATCTCAATCATTACTAGGTAATCTAAAAGATTTGTTTTTTTTATTTAAAATTGGGAAATATGGTAGAAAAAAGACTATTATTCATTTACATGGTGGCTTTTTTGACAAGTATATAAAAAAAACTAATTTTATTGTTAAATTTTTAAATAAATTATTATTTAAAGATATAAAGTTTGGTATTGTGTTAGGAAAATCTCTAATTTCTTGTTTGACTTGTATTCTTCCACAAGAAAAAATAAAGATAGTGCCAAATTTTTACTCCGATGAAATTTTAATTTCACAAAGCCGCTTAATTTCAAAGTGGAATAATCCTAAAAAAATAAATTTACTTTTTTTATCAAATCTTATGGAAGAAAAAGGTTACAATGAGTTAATTGATGGCTTTTTAGAATTAAATGAGAATGAAAGAAATAAATTTGACTTATTTATTGCAGGTGACTTTGAAGATAGTGAAAAAAAGCATAATTTTTATAGAAAAATTAATGATTTTGATAATATTTATTATCTTGGAGTGGTAAAAGGCGAGGATAAGATAAATTTATTACAAAAAAGTCATTGTTTCTTTTTACCGACATACTACCACATCGAAGGGCAACCAATTTCTATTTTAGAAGCATATTCTGCAGGGCTTGTTGTTTTTACTACAAATCATAATGGTATCCCTGATATTTTTACAGATAACATAAATGGTTTTTTTGTAGAAAAAAAATCAAAAGAATCAATTACTGCATCATTATTAAATTTATTACAAAATTTTGAAAAATATAAAGATATTGCTTTTTTTAACAAAGAATTCTCAAGTAATTTTACAAAAGATCAATTTATTCTTAATATTAAAGATATTCTAAATTCTGATTCTATACTTAATTAACTCTAAATAGTAAATAAATTTTATTAAAAAATAGCAATTTAAAAGCCAAAATTTAGCACTTAATAAAATAAATCTTAGCTTAGATATAACACGAAGTTCACGAAGATTTAACTCGTTTCTTAATTGGGTGCAATAGTAAACTAAGTCTTTTTTTCATCGTTTTTTGCTTTATAATCCTCAATTACTTTTTGGTAAAGTTTTTCTACTTTATCAACATGGTTTTCTGCTGTGAATCTTTTTGAAATTTCAAAACTTGTTTGACAAAATTTTTTGAGTAATTCATTGTCATTCATAAGTTTGGTTAATTTTTCTGTGAATTCTTCCTCTGTATCAGTAAGATAACCATTAACATCGTTTTCGACAAGGTCTAAATAACTATCGTCTCTTCTAACTATAATGGCAAGGCTACACATGGAGGCTTCGATTAGGGTCATAGGATGTACTTCGCTCAAAGAGGTCGTCAAAAAAACATTTGAGATAGAATAAAGTCTATAAACAACATTCCAGTTTACAAAGCCAGTAAAAATAAAAGATTTTTCTAAATTTAAATCTTTTGCTTTTTTTTGTAACTCTGGTAGTGCAGGTCCATCACCTACAAAAATCATTTTTACTTTATCATTATTTTTTATTACTGGAACAACTGCATCAAAAAGTTCTGTTACCCTTTTTTCTTTGCCAATTCTACCAACAAAAATTAAAATTTTCTCTTCTTTATTAATACCAAATTTTGTTCGTAGATCAATAATTTCTTGATCTGTGATAGGGCTTGCCTTAAATTTGCCTTCATCTATTCCATTATTTATTATTTCGATTGGAATGTGTGGCAAAAATTGTTCATGATATTTTTTTGCCTTAACAGAAGGTGCAATTATCATAGAAACTTTATTTAAATATGTCCGTAAGATTCTTTTTACCATACCAGAGCTTAAGAGTTTACCATTTAGAATATAATGTTTATACTCTTCCCACATAGTATGAGTTGTATGAACATGAGGAACTTTTAGTTTTTTTGCTGCCCTTTTTCCACAATAACCCAAAGAAAACTCTGTATGCGTGTGAATCAAATCAATTTTTTTCTTTTTTAAAAATCTTGTAACAGCACCTTGATTTATAATACCAACTCTTTGCTCTGTCCCCAGTCCAGCTTTTATAGAAGGTAATCTAAAAACATTAAGGTCTGTATCATCATAGTTTGGAACTTCAACTGTAATTATTATTACATTGTGTCCTCTTTTTTCGAGTCCTTCTTTTAGTTGTAAAACAGAGGTTACGACACCATTTTTTATAGGTAAATAACAATCAGTAAATAATGCTATATTCATTTAACAAACCTTAATTTAAAAATTATTCTTCTATTTCTATCCCAATAACAATAAAAACATTAGTCCAAAATAAAGAGTTTTTCACTGTTAAGTTGGATAGACTCGAATTTTTATCAGTGTATATTTCTTTAGTAGCATCAACTATTGCTTTTCTAAAATCTTCTTCATTTCCAAAAGAATCTTTTATATCTTTTAACCCATTTTCTACAAACTCTTTATATTTTTTGTTTGTCTTATAATATGTGTATTTTAAAACAAAATGTATTATGACACCAATTATAATAACAGAAAATATAATCACTCTAACAAAAAACTTATCATACAGTTCTTTGAAATATCTTGATAGCAGAAAAGTAGCTAGGGCTGGCGGTAAAAAATAGAGAGCCACAAACAAAAGGTGTCGCTTTTCAAATTTTGCTTTAAAAAGAATAAAATTGTCTTCAAGTTGTAATAATTTTGATTTTATAGTATTCATAAAAAACTTCCGCTCACTATATATTCAAACTAAATTGACTTATTTAAGTATAATTTTTTTAATTTAGTTTGGATATATATTCATAATTTACTAATTATATCGATTTTATCTTTTGAGTCAAGATATTTTTATTAATTTCTCAAAATATTTGTAATAGATTAACAAAATTTTCTACTTTAATTATATAGAGAGCAATTTTTTTTACAAACTATATTTAATTTAGGAGATTTTTTATGAAAAAAGTTTATTCTATTATTTTAATAGGCATCACAATTTTAATTTGTATTTTTGAATCAGGTTGTCCACAAACCATAATGGAATCAGAAACTACTATTGAAGAAGAAAATATTCTCACAGAAGAAACTACTACTACAATTTCTGAAGAAAATATTTATGAAACCACAACAACTACCAATCAAGTAGAAACTATCACGCCAATTAAAAAGTCAACAACGACTACAATTGCCAATAATACTACAACAACATTGAAAGCAACAACGACTTCGATAAAAATCGTAACGACAACTTCTACTACAACTACAATTTCAAAAACCACCACAACAACTTTAAATGTTGTAACAACTTTGGTAAAAATTGCTACGACGACAACTTTGCCATTTTTTATTACAACAACAAGCACTAATCATGTAACAGCAACAACAATTCTAAAAACTACGACGACAACTTTACCATTATTTATTACAACAACAAGTACTAATCATGTAACAGCAACGACAATTTTGCCAACTACAACTACATCTCTAAAAACCACAACGACAAGTTTAATTCCATCAACTACTACAACCACAATGTTTAAAGAAACTTGTACATCTATAAACAAAATATCAACAACAACGAGTTTGGCAAGTTCAATAACTACAACAACATCAACTACCACGACGACAATTGGCTATCCTACAACATCTACTACTTCAAGCACAACAACAACAATTTTTGTTTGTCCCACCACAACTATACAAGAAATTGTAACACTCCCTACAATAACTTCTATCGAGCCAACAACAACATCGATACCAGCGGTTACGACAACAACCTTTTTAGAATCAACTACTATTACAACTATTTATGAAGTACCAGCAACAACCACCACAACTATTTTTATAGAACCAGAGCCATTGCCAGAACCATCTACCACGACAACGACAATTTTTGTACCAAATACAGGTAATTTAATTTTAAATGATTCTTTTGAAGAACTTGACGAAAATCAAAAATTAAAAAACTGGAATGTTTTAACTACTGGAACATTCGCATTAACTGAATTAGAATATTTTGAGGGAAGTAAAGCTGGTTTTTTTACAAGTCTAACAAGTATTATAAGCGGAAGAGAAATCCAGTCAAATATCTTTGAAATTGATAAAACAAAAAACATAAATATAAGTGGCTACTTCAAAACCTTACAAGACAAAGCAAATACAAAAATTGGATTTAAAATTTACTTTTTTGAAGACATTGAAGGTAAAATTCCTGCAAGTGTCGAATTTTCCTACCAAGCAGCTGCAAGTCTAAACGCATCAAATGTTTGGGAAGAAAAAAAATGGACTAAACTAGCTAATTCCATTCCAGAAAACGCAAAATACGCAAAAATCAGTATCCGCTTTATGTATGTAGCAGGAATAGGCACTAATAAAGATAATGTGTATGTTGATAAAATTAATGTTAGTAATGAGTGATAATAATTTTTTTAGTTTTGATTACAGGGGAGATAATTTTCTCCCCATAAATTATGTGACAAACCAAATCTCCTACTTAAAACCATGCTTAAAAAAATCATCTTTTATTATATTTTCATCTTGTGAGGAGATTAAATTTTTCATTTCCTCTTCTTTAAATTCCATTTCTTCTGGTAGTCCAAGATAGATTACTCCCAAAAGAGTATTTTTATTATCAAAAATTGGTTTGTACAATGCAACATACCATCTATTTACAACAAAGGCTCTTCCGTAATAATCTTTTCCATCTATCATTGATTTATAAATAGGGTTATCTTGGGTAATTATTGTACCAATCGCTCTTGTTTCATCAAAATTTTTAACAGTTGTAGCAACCCTAATTAATTGATTTTCTGCATGTTGAAAAACTGTTACAGATGAATTAGTTCGTTTAGAAATCTTATCAACAAATCCTTCATTTTTTGTTACTACTGTTTTTCCGATTAATAACTCTGGTATTTTAAAATCACGAACTTGAATAATTTTTGAGCCAATAGAAAAGAAAGAGCCAAATTCAGCAAGAAGTCTTTCAACTTCACTAAGTTTTGCTTTTAATATTTCTTCTATATGAGATTGATTTTCCTTAATCTTATCTGAACGAGTATCAAATTGTCCTACAAATTTTTGTAACTCAATTGTTTGATTAACAAAATCATTCATTGCATTTGTAACATTATCTGTTTGTACTAAATTTGCCTGTGCTATTTCAGATATATGATTTACAGCTTTTAGAATATCTCCTGAACTTATTTTTACCTTATGGCTTTCTTCTGTTATATTTTTAACGAGGTCTGTAATTAATTCATTTGATACAGAAATATCTTTTAGAATATGTGTAGTTTTAGTAGAATAAACAACACCATTTCTTATTATGTTATTATTATTCGTTATAAGCTCTTGGATTTTATTTGCAGCATCTGTTGATTTTTCTGCAAGTTTCCTAATTTCACCAGCAACTATACTAAAACCTCTACCTGCTTCACCAGCCCTCGCTGACTCAATTGTAGCGTTTAATGAAAGAAGGTTTGTCTGTTCTGCAATGTCGTTTATCATATTAACGATTTCTGATATTTCTTTCGAGCTATCTTCTATTTTAACCATCTCTGTTTCGAGTTTTTGCATAGAATCCATACCTACTTGTGCTCTTTTTAACGCTTGAGTTGTATAAGTACTTGCTTGCTCTGATTCCCTTGCTATAACTTCAAGCATTTTATTTAAATTTTCAAAACTATTTACAGTTTCTTCAACTGTGGAAGCCTGAGAATTTGCAGAATCAACAACAATTTGTGTAGATTTAAAAAGTATTCTTAAATTATTTGTCATTATAATTATTGCTATATATACTTTTTGAATAAGACTCTTTAGAGTTTCTACTGTATCACTAAAAGATTTTGCGAGATCATTAAACTCGTCTTTTGTGTTAGTATCAAATGTGATAGTTAAATCTCCTTTTTTGATAAACTCAGTCTTTTTTTGCATCTCAAAAATAGGCTTTATAATCAATCTATTAATAATAGTACTTAAAATAATAAGTAAAATAAAAGAGATGATAAAAATAAAAAGTATAGGAAATCCAAATTTGATTTTTTGAATATTTATTTCTTTTATATCAATGTCAACTCCAATAACTGCAATTGGTTTATTTTCGCTCATAACTGGCACAAAACCAGATTTATAAGTTCCCCATTTATCAGTAATTGCTTTTTTTGTGAGAATAGTTTTACCAGTTTTAAAACAGTCTATCATTTCTTGTGGAATATCATCATAAACTTTAAATAAGCTGTCATTAGATGCATTTACTATATCAGCAGTAGATTCTCCTGTATCAAAGTAGAATGCGTATTTTCCATCATTATTTGGTGCTACTATATAAATATAAGTTAAATCTAAGTTAGATTGAAGTTTTCTTAACTTATTCCACAGAGGTCTATAAAAATCATTATCATAAGAAGTATTATTTAATAGTGTTTTTGTAGTATCCTCGTCTATAAAAGTTTCGAGACTCGATAAAGCATTTGTTCGCCTTATTTCGATAACTTTATCCATAGCACTATTTAATTGATAGAATGATAGTATCGAAGAAAATAGAGCAATAATTAAAATTCCTGTTAAAAAAGAAATATTTATTTTGTATTTAATTCCAAATGTCTTTGATTTTTTGTTTTTCATTAATAAACCTATCTAAAAAAATTTGTTTTATTAATTATTGGTTTTTTTTCGTTATTCTTTAACTTTTTTTATCAATATTTGTTTTTTATAATTGACATAATATTCTTTTTAAATTATATTAAGATTTATGCTATTAGATTATAAAAATGATATTTATGAATTAAGAGATACTTGCAAAAAGTATGTTTTATACATCAATATAGGAAAAAACAAAGAAGAAATTAGTCAACTCGAAGAAAAGACAAAAAGCCCAGATTTTTGGAATGATCAAAATACAGCTAACAGAATAATTAAAAAAATTAATAACATTAGAAAAAGAATAGAG
>Ga0209728_1000115_pt1 | contig 72966 bp, 109 predicted proteins | sample RifGroD1_FD_183997 | JGI IMG/M metagenome (GOLD analysis project Ga0209728, IMG submission 183997) | Groundwater microbial communities from Rifle, Colorado, USA - Groundwater D1 (SPAdes) (version 2) | ecosystem: Environmental > Aquatic > Deep subsurface > Groundwater | place: Rifle, Colorado... | reverse complement strand
CAAAAAATCCACGACAAACGCAAAGACGAATATTGTGAAACTCACAACATCCCTCTCCTCAGAATTCCATATTGGAAATTTGACAACATAGAATCAATAATAAATAATTTTATTCAAGAACTATCTACCAAACAAGATAGTTCTTTTCTTATCGCTAAATAACCAACGTAAAACATAAATATAAAATACCAATTAAATAGATGGAAAATAGAATTACTGAAGAGAGTCTGAAATATGACTCTCTTTCCTAATTTACCACAAAAGGAGGAAAATAATAATAATGGAAAATATAGTTTTCAACCGTGAAACACTAAAATGTTGTGGTTTTGATCGTTCTCCTCTTCAATATGAATTTGAAGTGAAAACACCCTATCCTATCAATCTCAACAAAACAATATCAGAAACAACAAATGAAAAAATCCAAAAAGTCAATGAGAATGATGAATATTTATACAAAGATAATATCCAAACCATTACAGATGAATTTGGCAATGAAATTGAGACATACGATGAAACCATTGAATCAGAAAAAGTAATAGAATGGGATGAACAAACTGTAATTTATAAGATAACTTCAGATGAATATATAACAGAATTACAGGATGTGATTCAAGAGGATGGAAGTATAATTCAAGAAGAGGTTCAAATTCCTATATATCAAGAAATAACAAATGTAGTTAATGTTCCTAAGACTATTGTAAAATTAGAACCTGTGATGATTGATCAAATGGTTGGTAAAACTTATACATTAGAGAATGGATATATGAACTTTGATTATTATGAGGTTTTAGAAGCAAAGAAACAAAGTATAAATAATAATTCATTGACCAATCTCTGCTTTTTCGATGAGGATTTTATTGGTAGTGATTTAACTCTGAATAATTGCAGTATCGGAGACGGAATTTTAATCTTACATTCTGGAGGAGTTGTTTCTAAAACAGTTCAACTCACAAAATTCACAAATATCATAGAACTTTACCAAGAATCACAAGATGCTGGACTAATATTTTATGTTAATGATATTGAAGTTACTAATAACAGAGTAAAATTACCCATCCAAGTAAACCAAATTACTATTAAAGTATCAAATCAAACAAATAAGAATCTTGAACTTTATTGTTTAGGAGGGTTGATATAATGAGTGAAAATAATATTGATTTATGGCAAATTGTGGAAAGAAATTTAGTTAGTCGTTCAGGTAGTTTAAGTAAAAATATTTCTTATCTTGAATATATGGTAGATTTAGTTGCTATCGTTTTAAAAGATGTAGCATCAACACTTCCACAAGAATCAATTACTCTTGAATTGCAAGCAAAATTAAATATATTAAGTACAATATTAGAACATTCTAGTATTAATTTAGATAATATCTTAAATAATCCATTAGAATCATGGAAAATTCAAGGAATTATTGATCTTAAAATAATTAACACAGAGTTACGACAACTTTATTTATCAGCGAAATTAGGTATATAAAATATGGATAATAATATCATTTTAAAACAAGGAGATGTGTTGGCCTATAAAGGTGATAAAAATAGTCCTATAAGCGAAGCTGTGAAGTTTATGACAAAATCTCAATATTCTCACTTGTGTTTATATATTTCTGATGACCAAGCTATAGAAGCAGATGGGATTAATGGTGATATCAATTATGTAGATGTAAACAATTATAAGGGAAGATTAGACGTTTATTCTTGTCTAACATTAACAGACTTACAAAGAAAACAAATCTGTGATTATGCAATATCACGTATTGGACAAAAATACGATTATTTGTTGCTTTTTATTCTGTTTTTAAAAAGATTATTTAAGTTCAGATTTAGATTAAGAGATAGAAAGGCTGATATCTGCTCGGAATTGGTGAATGATTCATACAAAGAAGCAAATGTGATATTGAGTAGAAAGAAATATCCTTCTCCACAAGAGGTTATTGAAAGCAAATTACTGAGATATATTGGGAGTTATTAATTAATAATATCCCATTTTAAAAAACGATTTAATTGACAATGGATATTGAACCCCCACTAAAATAACCAACCCAAATCGTATAACCAATAAGGAAGTGATTTATAATGCTTTACTTATGCTTGTTTGGTTATATTTTTGTAACAATTATATTTCTATTGTTTAACCATGGTGGACATATGAATCAAGAAAATCAAGAAAATGATGATAAAGAACAAATGGAGTATTTAAGAAAGTATAATGAGAGGAAAATGAGAGGAAATTAAAAGAGAATTAATGATTATTATTATGATAAAATGAGAAGTTGCTTTATGTGATTTCTCATTTCATTTATATTTATGTTCAAAGTATTGGAGGTGAAATATAATTAATGACAATTCTTAAAGAAAATAATTCAATTCGCAAATTATTAAATGTTACACAATGGCATGAGAAAAACATAACAGGCGAAAATACTACAGTCATAATTTTAGACAGTTCAAAAGGTAAATCTCTCCCATTTATGAATTTATATTATACTGATGTATTTGGAAATGCTATTGAATCTGGTCATCCAACAAATGTAGCACAAACTCTTCACGAAATATCTCCATCAACTAAAATACTATATTTTGATAATACAAGAAACAAAGATGCAGTATTTGAATGGATTAAAAATAACAAAGATAAAATTGATATTGTGAATATTTCTTTGGCAGGTATAAATGGTATGCCAACTGATGACTATTTAAAATATCAAGAGTTAAATTTAGTAATCTGTGCTGCTAGTGGAAATGACTCTTTTACAGATCATATAAGTTATCCTGCACAATATCCTTTTACTATTGCGATAGGAGCCACAAATAGAGTAGGCACTTCTGTGGATTCTTATAGTAATAAAGGGTCAATGATAATTGCAACTTGCCCAAGTCATACATATATAAGAAATTCTGATGGTATGATTTGGTCTCCATCAGGCACGAGTTTCGCAAGTCCTGTTGCAGTAGGATTATTAGCTTTATATGCTGATTGGAGAAAGAAAAATGGATTGTCAAAATTAACTCCAGAAGAAACAATGCAATTTGTAAAAAATAATTGTGTTGATATTGAAGATGTAGGGCGAGATAATAAGTCAGGTTATGGTTTATTTGTTTTGCCCAATTTAGAAGAATTAGAAAAGACTTTGCTTAAAGAAAAACCAATAGTTATTAATCCTCCTATTTTAACTCCTATTCCAGAAGTTAAAAAGTATTGGAGAATACAATGTGGTAGTTTCTCAGTGAAAAATAATGCTTTAACTGAACAAATTCGATTAAAAATATTAGGATTAGAGACATATTTAATTTGTATTAATAATTTATGGAAAATTCAATTAGGATGTTACTCAATTGAATCAAATGGCAGAAAAGAATCTAAAAGAATTAATGATATGGGAATAAATAATTTTGTTGTGTATTATTAAAAAATATATTCAAGAAGGTGAAAACATGTATGAGAAAATATAAAATTGCAATAAATGCTGGTCATGGTAATAAAGGAATAGGAAATTCAAGTTCAAATGGAATTGATCCAGGAGCAATTGGCCCATCAGGATATCAAGAATACATTGAGACAAAAGAAATTACAGATTTAGTATCTACAAAACTAAAATTCAACGGAATTGAAACATTGGTAATTCAAGATGGTGATTTATGGGATGTCACAAATAAAAGTAATGCGTGGAAAAGTGACTATTTTATTAGCATACACTGTAATTCTTTCTCAGCAGATTCTCATGGAGTAGAAACTTTTTCACTAGCATCAACAGGAAAAGGAAGAATGTTGGCAGAAAAAGTACATAAGGAACTCATTCCTGCCACTGGTTTGTATAATAGAGGTTTAAAATCAGAAAATTATCATGTTTTACGCGAGACTGATTGTCCTGCTATATTAACTGAAATTGGATTTATTTCTAATCCTAAAGAAGAAGCATTAATGAAAGATTCTGTATGGGATGACAAAGTTTCTAGTGCTATAGCAAAAGGAATTTGTAATTTCTTGGGTATAGAATTTAAGGAACAAAATAATAATCAAGGAGAGAATGATATGTTAGATGTTTGTGTACTTTTATATTCAAAAGAGGACTATTGGAGTGGAACTGATGTAGCAGAAAAGAATGGTAATTGTGCTATTTTTATTAGACCTCTAGATAAAAGTGTTCCTAAAGATGCTATGAATAGCAAGAAGTTAATTGTGGTCGGAGGTTCAAAAACAGGACATAAGAATGAGTTGATTTTGAGTGGTAGTAATAAATACGATACGGCAAATAAAGTCCACAATTACCTTTTAAGCAAATAGGAACTGGAAGTTTCATTAATTATTATTTATATATTCAGTAGTCATATGTATAGGTGGCAGATAATTTTGCTGAATTGCCCTCAGTTTTTATCTGCCTAGACTACGACATTGTGAGTGAAGTAGTCTTACACACAATATATCATAAAAAGGAGGGCAAAGTCAAATGTCAATTGCGAAAGAGGTGTTAGAAATGAGTTTGGATGATAATGAAGTTAAGGAAATATTAGACGATCATGGAAACAGGATTATTAAATTAGAAATCGACACTGCTACAACTAAAGAAAAAATGTTTGGATTAGAAGAACAAGTTAAAGACATTAAAGGCACATTGGTAAGATTCGAGAACAATTATTTGCAGACAACAAGTTCAATGACTAATTTAATGACACAACTCGTTTTAAACACTAGTAATAATAACACAGAAATAATTAAATCAAAAGATATTAAAGAAACGGAAATCACTAAGTCAGAAAATGTTAAAGATACTGAAATTATTAAAACAAAGGATAATAACAAGAAAGATATAATTATTAAGGTATTGGCTATTTTGGGAGCTTGTCTTGCCGGAATGTTCATGGCAAAGTATGGAGTAACTATTCCTGCAATTATGTAATTAAAATAAATAAATTTAAGGAGAATGATTTAAATGGATATTACAACAGCATTACAAAGTTTTATGGTTTTAGGAACTTTAACGCTCGGTGTTACACAAGTTTATAAAGAAGTGATTTCTGACAAGAATACACAAAAAGTTAGTGTATTGATTGCTATGATTCTTGCTCTAGTTACTGGAACTAGTATTTTACAGCCTTTGGGTTTTGTACCTGCAACTAATTTTGTTGATTTAGTAAGTCAATTTAAAGTTGGATTTGATGTTTTATACTGGATTGCAGATATTGGTGTAACAGGGTTTTTAGCTAGTAAAGGGAGTAACTTTGCCATTGACTTGTTTAGTAAGAAAAATATAAATGAAAACAAAACAGAAAAAGTAGATTAATATCATCTACATAATAAAAACCAATAATATCACAAATATAAGCACTCTCTAAGCTTTTAGAAAAGTCTTTACCATACAAAACTTACATAGCATCAATTTAAACAGCTTAGAGAGTCCTTTCTGTGAGAATCAATTTATTGTGGGCCTGAAAGTGTTGATATGATTGGGTTTTAAAGATGGCAAATTAACAAGAATTTTTAATACTTGAGATAGGATAAATAATATGATGATGTATTCAATAATAATTGGTTTTATAATTTGGAGTGTTTATATTATTAAATTGACCTTGAGTGAGAGTGATAAATAAATAAATAAATTACATTATATAGCAAATGAATTTCCAGTTTTAATGGATTATTAGATTTTAAGAATCAAGCAGGAGTAGGGTTTGAGGGTTGGGTATTTATGGATAATTTAATAATTAGTTGTTTTTGAGAGAGTTGAAATTTATTTTGACTCCCTTTTGTATTATGTCCAAATTTAATTTTATTGAAGGGAGGTGAGAGGATGGAATTATACAATTGTTTTTCGCAAAGATTAGCAGGTTTTATTTTAATGAATGGATTTCCTATGCACAGTATTAGGATTGATTCTAAAAATGATGGAAGAAATGTTTATCTATTTAGAGATGGTGAATTACTCAGAAATATTATCAAGAATTATAAAAAATAAATTTAAAGAAAGAAGGTTGTTTTAATAATGGAAAATAAAAATAATAGTAATAATGAATTAATGTTGGTTGAGTCAAAGACAATGAGAGATAAATATATGGATAATGATTATGTTTTAGAAAAAGTAAAAGCGTTGGTTTTATTGCCCAATGATACTCACATTACTACCGAAATGGCATCTAACTATTTTGAAGTAGGAATTGAAGCGATAAACAGTTTGATAAAAGATCATAGAGAAGAATTAGAATCTGACGAAATGCTTGTTTTAGTAGGAGAACAACTGAAGTCCTTTAAGGACATCTGTCAAATTGAGTCTAGAGCAAGGGCTTTAACAGTAATACCTCGCAGAGCAATTCTTCGCATGGGAATGTTACTCAGGGATAGTCTGATAGCAAAACAAGTCAGAACTTATTTACTCAATGTTGAGAATAATGCAGACATAGAATTAAAAATGCAATCATTTATGGAAATCAACATCAATAAATTAGAAAGCATTACTCAACAAAATGTTGAACTAATTGATAATATGAATTGGCTCAATAATAGAGTGAATAATTTAGAAGTTAAATTAGACAATGCAAATGCAACAATTTCCGAATTAAAGGAAACAGTTGTATTTAAACAATATAAAAATCCTAGTTATTTATTCAATGATTTGATACATAAGTTTGGATATAAATTTAATATTTACCAAGAACCATCTCAATATTCGTATTGCTATAAAGCATTAGAGGATTGGCTAGGAGTTAAATTCCCTAAAACTGTTGGTAATACTAAGCAATACATATTGAGAGAATATGGAATTGATTTAGTTGAGAAATTTGTTAATGGAGTCTTAATAGGGAGAATCGTAAAATCAAATAAAGGTCATTGGGTTGATTTAAATGGATATACTAAGAATGACATTGAGTTTGAAAAAGTTAAGAATGAATTTGATAATTGTTGTGCTTATTGCGGTAAGGAAGAAGATGAAAATAATCACTTGATTCCAGAACATGTCATAGCACAATCTAAAGAACATAGTAGTGATATTATTTATGATATAATTCCGGCTTGTCAAAGTTGCAACAAAGATAAAAATGATAAACCAGTTAGAAAATGGTATCAAGGTATGGAATTTTATAAAGAGGAAAGATTTAAAAAGATAACAGATCATTGGGAGAAATATTTTATTAAAATGGAGTCAGGTACTAATAGTTAATAAATAATATTTGTTTATGGAGTTGCAGAAATATAACTCCTTTTTGAAGATTTGAGCGCACATCCTATAGAGAAAATAATTAATTAGTACAAAAGATTTCAATAGAAATTGAAGCATTTGTAAAAGTGCTTCTTTCTTTGTGTTGAAATATACACAAAACTAGCAGGAGTAATGGATAGGCCATTCATTATTTAAAGGATACTCTCTCCTATCCTGCTAGTATTACCTTTTGGGAGAGTAAAATAAGAAAGAGAGATGATAAAATGATTAAATGTATGTTAGACAAAAAGACTTTTACAAGGAAACCAAGTGGAATTGAAGCAGGAGGAGTCCAAAAAAGATTATCTCAAACGGAAATAGAAATTGAAGAATTAGCAAATTTATTATGTAATGGAGCAACATTTAAACCTGCATATCTTAATGGTACTAAAAGTAAGGATTGGGTAAGCCAACAAATATTCGCTTTAGATTTTGATGAAGGAACTACTATTGCTAAAGAATTAGAAAGATGTAAGGAGTTAAATATTAATCCAGTATTCGGGTATAAAACATTTTCTTATACAGAATATAAAGAGAAATTTAGATTAGTATTTTGTAATAATGAAGTAATAACTGATGTTGAGATAAGGAATGACTTTCAAAATCTATTAATTAAATTATTCTCTAATAGTGATAGTGTTACTTTTGATCCTACTAGACTATTCTTTGGAGGTAAAGGGTTAATAGAGTGTAATTATAATAATAAAATAAATATTAAAGAAATAATGGAAAATAATAAAGATATATTAGATAAAATAAATAATGATAATAAATCTATTTCTCTTTCTTCTTCAAATAAATCATCTAAGGGTAAATTGAGCTTTCTCAATACTAATACACTAAACTCTTCTTCTATTAGTATTGCAGAAGCTCACACTCCTACCCCTATGGGCGTTACAGGCGTTTTGGGAAATATTGAGGCTATAAAATCCCTTGATATTATTGCTATGAAGGAAATTCTTAATATTGATGAAGAAATTAAAACAATATGTACCAATAAGCAAGAAGTTTATAATTATATGAATGGAATAGATTTGTGTGAATTTACAAATATTTATGGAATGATAAATTGTATCTTGCCAGAACATGAAGATGATACACCTTCTGCTCATATCTATGAAACTGATAATGGTACTCAGATATATAAGTGTTTTGGATGTAAAGCAAAATATACAATAATATCGTTAGTAGAGAAATTAGCAAAATGTAAAAGAGTCAAAGCTATAGAATTTATTAAACAGGTTTATAATATTGAATTGCAACAAACTGAATGGCAAAAAGAACAATTAGAAATACTCGATACGAATATAGAATTATTGTTGTCAGATGAATTTAAGGAGATTTATCCACAATTACATTCATTAATAAGGACTAGAAAATCCAATCTTATTGCATTAAATAATTATGCTAAGATGAATGTAAAAGATGAGGATTTTAGTTTAGATGGAAATCCATTATTCTTTGTATCTTTAAATAATTTAATGGACGTATTTGGATCAAAAGATAAAACCAGAACATCTCAAAGTATTACATTATTTACTCTACTTAGTTTGCTTAACAAAATTCCTCATGAAAACCTACCAGAAGAAACTTTAAAGAAAGCAAAACATATTGCTGCAAAATATAAGCATAAAAAGTTAGTTAATTATTATAGTATTGATTCTTATGGAGTAAATTCATTAGAAGAAAGTAATAAGATTGCTATTTTATTAAAGGAAAACAATATTTCTTTGAAGGGTTTGTCAAGAGAATATTTATTAAGGACTTTTGGTGTTGAATTTACTAATAAAGTGTTCCCTCAATATGAATATGAAAATAATTTAGGTACAACTGAAATATCAGATGAAAATAGTAGTAGATTGTCAGCATACATATTAGAAGGAATTAAGGTGCAAGGATATGTCCTAGAAAAGGATTTAAAAGTTAATGGTATGACTGAAAATCAGTGGAGACGTAGTATTCAGGAAATATTAGATAGTTACGGGTTGGTTAAAGTAACCGCTAATAAGGAGATTAAAGAAAAGTATAGTATTAATGTTTCTGCAAGAAGTTACCCTAAAATTATCATTGAGAAACCTTAAAATTAATAAATAACTATTTACCTTGATTTATTTTGCCTCACGATGTATACTTATTGCAAAGTGAGGTGAAATAAATTTGAGAGATGGATAGGATAATTATTAATTGCACAAGGGATAAATGAAAATAAAATAATTATATAAATAAAGAGGAGAGATAAATAGAATATGAGTGTTAAAGAAAAATTTATTAGAGATTTAATCTCTGAATTGAATGATATTAATGAAAATAGGATTACATACGAAAATAAACATCTAATTGATGTTTGTCGTGTAATATCAGTAATTGACCAACAGTTAGAAAACTGCAAAGAGTTTTTAGATGATATCACTGATCATGCATATCACATTAATGGATATGAAGAGAGTAATGGTTTTACCCATCCAAGAATAAGAATTTTTATTGAGAAAAATGATAGTGAAAAAGATCATGAGTATATAGAGTATTATGACCAACATAACTATTGCTATTATATTGAATTTACCAATGATGAGCGATATTCTGGATATTGTGAATGCACTCCTAACGATTCAGGGTATAATGAAAAGTATGGATGTTGTGGTCGTGGCTGTGATTGGGTTGCACCTGCATTTAGTTTAGAAAAGAGTATTAATCTAGGTGGTGGAGTGTGGAAAGGTCAAGAAAGAGATTATTGGAAATATGTAGATAAATTTAATAGAAATGAGCAAAATAAAAATGATGAGGTAGAAAAATATCAACTAGAGGAGCAGAGAAAGAATATTAAAAGTCAAATTGCCGAACTAAAAAAGAAGCTTGAGGAGTTAGAGTAATTTTTTATAAACCAATAAATAAAAATCACACTTGACACAAATATAAAAATAATGTTACAATACATTTGCAAGTGATTCATTTCCTATTTTCCATCATTTGCACTCTCTTTCTTTCATCCTAAGAGGGAGTCTTACTTATTAGTAGGATTTCCTCTATTTTTTACCTTTATTACCTTTTGACTTTATGTTGCTTGTCCACTATAATAATATGATAAACTAAAATTAGGAGTGAATACAATTATGAATTTTGAAGATTTCTGTGGAGAATGTATTACTGACCAAGAATTGTTAGATCAATTTAATAATTTAAACAATTGTAATTTAGGTGCGAATAATCCTCCTACAAAACAAGATGAAGATTTATTTCCTAAATTTTGTTTATTTGTTTATGAAAATGTGTGGATTCCACAATATGGCAAAGATTTTGATATTGAAATAAGGTATAATAGATTTAAACAGAAAATCGCTAGATATACCTTAACAGCAACAATAGATTTAGTTATTCCTCATCCTGAGATTACCCCTAACGTTATTGAAATTGTTGAAAACTTTCTGGAGTTTTTAAAGAGTGATAATGAATCTTTTCTTAGTAAACAATCACAAGTGCAACCTACTATCACATATGAGATAATGAACAATGATGGTAAGGGAAATGTTAGTAAAATGACTAAGATTGCCAAGGATTCAGAGAAAAATGACTGTAAAATTACACATTGATTATATTTTTAGTATATTCTAATGATAAAAGAACAGATTGGATGGTAATTAATTATGAAACAGAAAAGAGTAAGATATACCCTAACATCAACAATGGATATGATTATCCCAGAGTCTTTAACTTCAAACACTATTGAAATTATTGAGGATTTTAACAAATTAATAACAAATGATCCTACCGAATTTTTAAAGAATGACCCAACATTTCAAATTTCATATGTAATTATAGAAGATGATGGTAAAGGTAATGTTGGCGAAATAACTAAAGTAATTGAAAAATCACCAATGATTAATTATGATCATAAAAATTAGTTAAGGAGAATGATTTAAATGACAAAAGCAAGAGTAAAGCTTATTATGACTGCAATATTAGAGGTTGAAATTGATCCGGCTAAAGTATTTGATCTTGATGAATTTCCAAAAGATAATCAACCAATGATTGAAGATGCAATAAAGGATGTAATTGAAGGATATCTTGATGTACCTTATGATTTTGTAAAGGATGAGAATACTGAAATTGGAATTAAATATGAGGTATTGGGATATAAGTTGCCGATACAAGAGCATAAAGTAACTAAAGGGGATAATCAATTTTCCTTTACTGAAGATCAATACAAAGAATATTGTAACTTCTATTCAATTATTGCCAATGGTGATATTGGAGACATGATTAAAGCAAATGAAGATTTAGAAAAATGGATTGAAATTAGAAAGATATCTGATGATATGATTTCTAAAATGTCTTTGAGAATGAAGGAAGAGTCTGAAGCAGAGATGGGCAATGCGAGGGAATAGTAAATAATTCCCTTTCCTCTTTCTTCTGTATAAATTGTAAAATAAATATTTGACATTGAAGTAGTCGGTGTGGTATAGTAGAGACAAGAGGAAGTGAGGTGAGAGAAATGATTATGGGAGTGAGATACATAGGCATACGCATTAATGGGAAAAATCTAAAAGATCGTAAGCAAGAGATGTTAAATGAAATAAACAAACAACGAGAACTGATGTTTGAATCAGAAAAAGAGATTATCAAATGGAAAATGGAAATTGAAGAAGATAAGAAAAAGTCGGAGGAAATAATGAAATCTATTTGTAAAATTTAAAGGATTAGAGGTAATTAAATTGATAAATAAAGTTTACAAAGTTAAAACTTGACAAGCATTTCCACTTATGGTAAACTGGTTATAGGTTGAAGTAATAAATAAATATTTTAACAAGAGGATGTGGTGAGATGAAAATTGTAAATTAGTGAATGTAGTTAGTTTGTACATAAGTAAATTATTAAGTTCACAATCACAATTCAAATAAAGGCAGACTTAGTGGCCTATGAATCGAAGAAGGGTTTGTAAATCCTTATTTATAAGGTTGAATTGCTCTCGATAAGGTAATGGGAATAATGCGAATGATAAGCATACATAAGAACACTAGTACATTCGCACCTATTGAAACTGCTGGCACAAATACCGTCAGCACATCTTATATGTATATTCAAGTTGTAATAATTTAATATGTTCGCATTTTTATGAGTTGTAATGGTTGGTGTGATTGGTTTGTAGAGGGGTGCAGTTACAACTTGTATATGTATATAAGATGTAAGATTTGTATCTCTTCAGTTCCGAATTCTCCGAGAGTTACAACTTGTATATGTATATAAGATGTAAGAAGATCGAATAAAAGAAGCTGAAAATCTACCATTACGTTACAACTTGTATATGTATATAAGATGTAAGATGCTTGGATTTATACTTTGCTTCTATTAAACAAGTTACAACTTGTATATATGTATAATGTGTAAGACTTATTGGAGCGTTTAAAGGTGAAATATCAAGTTACAACTTGCATATACATATAAGTTGTAAGACTAGGGGATAATTTTGAATCACTGGTGAGTGATCGTTACAATTTGCAAGAATCAAGAAGTTGAACAGCAAGACCATGGTTTGTTACGACTTGCATATATGTATAAGAATGTAAGAAAGACCGTGAGCCAGTTATAATTCAAATTCCTCGTTACAACTTGTATATACATATATGATGCAAGATGTCCGGCAAACACTTAAGCATTATTCTTTATTGTTAAAACTTGTGTATACAATAAGATACGAGACTTATACTAGGTGTGGAAGTATTATTTTTCATATAAAACGAATCATATAAAAGGATGATGAGATATTATGAATAAATGTATTAAAATCGCAATAAAAAATTGTAATGAAATAAGCAATTATAAACAAACACTGAAAGATTTGAGATATCAATCATGGTTAGCTTCAAATAAAGCAATAACATATTGTTACACTTTTGCTGTAGAAAATATGGAACACAAACAAATGAATGGTACTACTATAAATGAAAAAGATAGATATGGTAAGAGTCATGGATCTTGGGTAGAGAACAGAATGAATGAAGTTATGAATATACATAATAGTGGCAATGTAGCTCAAACTAGACAATTTGTAAGTAATAGATTTAAAGACGATATTAAAAAAGGACTATTTAAAGGTCAGGTATCATTATCAAATTTTAAACAGAGTATTCCACTCATTGTCCATAATAAGAATTATACGATAACTCAAGGAAATAAAGGGTTCGAAGTAAAATGCAGTTTATTTAATCTTAAATATCAAAAAGAAAATGATATAAAACGAGTAAGTTTTCTTATTGATAGTTTGGACAATAGTAGGAAATCAATATTAAATAAGATAATCTTAGGTATATATAAACAAGGATCAGCACAAATTATTGAAGATAAAAGAGGCAAATGGTATCTTATAATTAGTTTTAGTTTTGAACCAGTCGTAAGGCAATTGGATATGAATAAAGTATTAGGAGTTGACTTAGGAATTGTGAATACTGCAACAATGCAAGTATTTGATATTTCTACAGAAAAATGGGATAGAATATCATGGAAAGAATGCAAAATTAATGGTAGTGAATTAATACATTATCGGCAAAAGATTGAAGCAAGAAATAAACAAATGTATATTGCTAGTAAAATAGTTGGCAACGGAAGAATAGGACATGGTAGGAAAGTTAGATTAAAACCAGTAGATAAAATGAGAGACAAAGTTGGAAAATTTAGAGATACATATAATCATAAAGTTAGCAAAAATATAGTTGATACTGCATTAAAATACAATTGTGGAACTATTCAAATGGAAAATCTAAGTGGATTTTCAGAACAACAATCTGAGAAATTTTTAAAGAATTGGTCATATTTTGATCTCCAAAATAAAACTAAGTATAAATGTGAAGAAAAGGGTATTAAATTTATTTTGATTGACCCAAAGTACACAAGCAAGCGATGTAGTCATTGTGGATGTATAGATGATGCTAATAGAGATTGTAAGAGTAATCAGGCAAAGTTTAAGTGTGTTACATGTGGACATGAAGAAAATGCAGATATAAATGCCGCCAAGAATATTAGCATTCCTATGATTGATAGTATTATTGTGGAGCAACTGAAGATGATGAGTAAGTTTAAGGATAAGAAGGTTAGTTAGATTGTAATTGCATATAAGTAAAATTTTAGAAGAAAGTGATGGAATATATGAAATTAAGAAAATTAACTTACAAACAAGAATTAACTTTTTGGATAATATTTGGTGGAGTTAATGCTATTGCCAATATTGTAAATGGAAAATATTTATTGGCAGGATGCAATATAGGAGTAGGATTGATATTGATTTATTTGAAAGAGAGAACCAGATGGATTTGATTAAATTAATAAAAGGATGTGGTGTTCTATGAATTCTAAAACTGCCGTAAAAATTAGAAATAAAGGAATGTGGTTTCATAAACATGGGAAACACAAAGGATTAAAGGAAATATCAATTATATTTAACAAGAGAAGAAGATTTATGTATGTGTTTGAACCAATAGATATTAGATGTGGAAATTGGTCTAGTTTTAGGTGAGTGTAAATTTACGTTAATAAATAATTAGACAAACGTTAATAAATAATATTTCGCATATATATAATCCGAGGACGTTTCAAACGACCACGAAATAAATTACAAAACGCACAAGCAAAGGAGCGTATTATGAGAAATTTAATAATTTGTGAAACGTGTCAAATACTATATAAACCATCAAATATCAGTTATAATCCAACTACTGGAAATGCAATTGGAGTATTTTCTTGTTCAAAATGTGGACATCAAATCAGATTTCTTGTAGATAATGAAACTATGAAAAGTTTTAAGTATTAAGTTCAAAAATGGTTTTTAAATTAAAAAATAAATATATACGGGATATAACTTGCAAGTGTATGGGTAGCTACCCTCCCTGATCAGGAGGAGAGAAAATTAATGGGATTATTGACAAAAGAGTTTTACGTTAAATGGCATTCAAACAATAAAAAATGGTATGAAGGAAAGGGTCACGCATTTACAAAGTTTAAAGATGAATTTGAAGTTAAAATCGAAGATTTGCAAAATGGATCTAATATATCAGTTGAAGTTGAATGTAACAAATGTGGTAAGTTAAAGAAAGTAAAATGGAAAGATTATAAAAAATGCGTAAAAGAAGACGGAACATATTATTGTAATAACTGTGCTATAGTTTTATATGGATCTGAAAACTATAGAAAATCAAGATTAAAAAATAGTCTATCTTTTTACGATTGGTGTTATGAAAATCTACTTAAAGAATTGGCAGACTACATATTAAGCAGATGGGATTATGAATTAAATGTTGATAGAAAAGGCAATATGTTAAGTCCTAAAGACGTTAGTTATAGTTCTGGTGGGTATGAAAAACAAGGTTATTGGTTTAAGTGCCTTGATCACCCAGAACATGAATCTGAATTGAAAAGTATAAGTTGTTTTACACATAGCAGGAGGAGTCTTGAGTGTAAATTATGTAATTCAGTATCAGTAACCAATCCATATTTAGATATATTCTTAATAAATAAAGACGACTCAAAGAAATATTCAAAAGGTTCTGGAATTAATATACCTACGAAATGTCCAGAATGTGGGTACGAAAAAGAATTGTCATTTGACACATTAGTAAGGCATGGTTTTGGTTGTAATAAATGTAGTGACGGAATTAGTTATCCTAATAAATTTGGATTTAATTTTATGGAACAAATAAGAAAATTAAAAATAATCAAAGATTTCAAAACGGAGAAATCTTTTAGTTGGTTGAAATATGAATATAAAGAAGAATTGCATAAAGGCAGGATAGACTTATATTTTAAAATAAACACAAAACAATATGGAGTTGAAATGGATGGGGATTTCATACAAAGAATATTAAAATGTTTGATAAAACTAAAGAAAATGTTAAATATATTGATGATGAAAAAGATAGACTGTGTAGAGAAAATAATGTAAAAATTATAAGAATTGATAGTTTAAAATCTGAATGGAAGTACATAAAGAATAGCATTATGAATTCAGAATTACCACAATTATTTAATTTTAAGGAATCAGATATAGATTGGTTAAAATGCCACAAATATGCTTGTAGTAGTTTGGTTAAAACAGTTTGTGATTTATGGGAAAATGGTTTAAAAAACACACTATTAATAGCCGAACAATTAAAAATTAGCACAACATCCGTTAGAAAATATTTAAAACAGGGAGTCGAATTAAAATGGTGCGATTATGATGCTAAAGTAGAATTAGAAAAACAATATGCTTTAACTAGTGAGAGACGTAGTAAAAAAGTAATATGCTTAAATACAGGGGAGATATTTAAGTCACAAACAGATGCTCGTAAGAAATATGGTATATTTAGCAGCAGTGGCATATGTTCATGTTGTAGAGGAATTAGTGAATACGCAGGGAAACACCCAATTACCAACGAACCTCTCAAATGGATGTACTACGATGATTACATAAAATCAAATCAACTCCTAACCGCAATATAGTCAAATACATAAATAATTATTCAATAAACCAAAATTTATAAAATGAATGGAGAAGTGTATAACATGTCTGATAAATTAAACGATATAGTCAAAGAAGCAGAAGACATTTTAAGTGATGGTAATACTAATTATAGTGAATTGAAATTTAGAAAAATGGTTGGACAATTATTAATTGATGAAATGCAATCTAATATAAATAATTGGGATAATATTAATATTCCACACATTTTGAATTATGAATATACAATACATGAAATATTAGAGGAAATATTAGAAAAAATTATTCCAGATAAATTCTTTTCATATCTTCCTAATATTGTTGAATTCAGAAATTCATCTTGGGGCAATAATCTAAATTTCCGTGTCTCTAATTTAAAACCATACACTCTAAATATTCTAAGTAAGGATGGTAGTGTTTACAAAAGAGAAATAATTGACAATAATATTATTTTAGAAACAAAAATAGTATATTTTGATATAGAAAGTAATCTACGTAGGTTTAGGGAAAACAAACTTACTTTAAAGGAACTAGTTAATTGTATCTTAAATAATATTGAAAAATATCTAAAAAGCCAGATTGAAACTCTACAAGAACATACATTAATGGCTAATGTGATTAAAGAAAAACCAATTAAGATTGGATTTGATAATTGTTTTATTTTAATTAAAAAAGAAAATGGATTGTGCTTCTATATGAAAATAGGTGTTGGGATGCTTGGAGTTTAGTATTATATTATACTAAATTAAGGAGGTGAAAATAAATGAAAGTAAAAGAACTTATAGAAATATTGCAAGTAATGGATGATGATATGCCTGTATTCTTAGAAGATGATAATGGTCTAAGGAAAGAAGTAAATGGCATTATAGAATATGATTGTGATACAGCTTATAAAGTTATTATAAGTGTATTTAACAATAATCAAATTATAAAAGGAGGTGAAATGCAAATGTTACAAAATCAACAAGTAATATTCATAGATTCTAACAAGAATGAAATTGAAGGTTATGTTCTAAATGTTAAAACTGATCAGTTTGCAGAAAACATTGGATTGCAATGTACAGAAATTGCAGAAATAATCTACAAAAATGAAAAAGGAAATTATAAAATTGCAATAATTCCTATGAGTAATGTGTTGGGAGTATATCATAGGTAAGTTATTCGAAATTAAATGAAAGAAGGAATAAAAAATGAAAATCTATAAAGTAATGCAAGAAACAGATATTATTAATTATCAACCTATGGAAGAAGAAAGCTATTCTAAATTCTATCAGGGAACCACAAGGGATCTTCAGTATGGATTGAATTTTGAGAAATTATTTGCGTCCAAAAAAGATGCAGAACAAAAATATAATGAAATATTAAAAGAGATTAAAGTTGGGGCAGATGAGATAATTAATATTGGTGGAAACACTTATTATGTAAAGAATATTTGGGAGAAAAATAGTGAGCCATATAAAGAAATTAAATCTGTTCACATGAGAGAGTTAAATGTCAGTGAGTAAAATATAAAAGGTAATTATCGAAAGGAGGTGATAAAATGGAAGAAATTAAAACTATGACTATGGAAGAAGCAGAAAAGATTGGCTATGTTATAGTGTTAAAAGGATACAAAATGGAAGAACTCTACAGCGAATTAAAATCAGTATGGTCAACTTATTCAGAGAAAACTAGAGATAATTGGGCAATGATGATTGGTGGTTTAAAAGGTAAGAGCGAAATTATGGCTTTGATGAATGAGTAGGAGTTAAGGGTAATTTTATGAGAGGAGGTGAGACAAAATGATTGAATCAAGAGTTGAATTGGAGAAGCATGTATGGGATACATTTGGGAAAGAAGTTAATTCTACAAAAGAGTTAGCGGAGCAATTATTTAATATGGAGACTAGAATTAATTATTTAGAACAATTGGTAAAAGAATTGCAAAAAGAGAAATTAGATTTGAAAGACTTGTCAAATAAAGTAATGGAAATTACTACTCTTAATTTAAATAGGATTGGAAACAAAATAAATCAGTTTGAAGGTTAAAATTTAAATAAAAAAGGTGACGAACTAAACGTCAAGAAAGAAGGAATAAAAATGATTGATACAATTAAAAACCATATTGAGTATATTTTAGATGAATTATGGGTTATAAAAAATAAAGAAGAGATGAAGGATTTTAGAAATGAAGAGCAAAAATTAGCAGGAATAGACTCTGCATCTTCAGATTTCGTTAATTATGTTAAAGATTTTAGACCATATAGAGGCATGGTAGACACACTCCTGAAGAGTTATGATGTCTTAAATAAAATGTTCGATTATAGTTTATTTAAGTATGATTCAGAATTTGCGGAAGAATTTTTAAATAGATTGATTATTGAGTCTAAAGATTTACACATATTAATGAAAAAATGTAAAAGTGATTACAATCAGTTTAGATGTTTAAGTGATTCTTATGTGAAATTAGCTGATAAAATAAATAGAATTGAGAGGGATAGACCTAGAGATAAGCAGGAGGAACAATTAAAAAAGTTAGATAAAGCAATAGAATATGAAGAAGACAAAATAAATGAGAAATTAAAGTCTTTAGATTCAAAACAACAAACATATTATGTTGAAATCACAGATGATTCAGTTTTTGAAGCAAAAATTTTGAGTGAGAAATATCCAGATATATTTAAATATTTGCATGGAGTTTATATTTCTAACAATGAACCAAGTAATCGCCTTTATATAACTTTATAATAGCAAATCAATACTCTTTGGATAGCTCTATAAAGAACAGTTAATTCTGGTCATTAAAAGAACAAACATGGAGAAGACATATGAAAATATATGTCTTCTCAAAAACAAAAATTTGTGTGAAATGTGAGAGAAAGAAGGAATTAAAAATGCCAAAATTTAATAATTACAATTCAAATAACGGAGTAAAGTGGGAAGATGTTAATATTACAATGTTTGATTATCAAAAAGCAATTCAAATTAAATCAGGAAGAGATACATTAATCTGCAATTGGTCTAGAGGACTAGGAGCAACCTATACTATTTTAGCAACTATACTTAAAAATAGGCCAGAAAATGTTTTATATCTTAGAGGAAAACATGATTGGTTAAGTTCCTTAAAGAATAAATTAGATGAAATACTTAGAATGAATAATGATTTAAAGAACTTAATTAAGGATATTCATATGACTAAAGAAGATATGAGAATTGTATTTTATGATTTTAAAACCATAAATATTATCAATTGGCATACGATTCCTATTGACCATAATGTAATGAATTTTGATTACATATTCTTTGATGGAATATTACCAACATCATTAAAAAACATTACTGGGAATAGAACAATTTCATTTGTTACAACTAATAATTATAATTTTCATTTAGAAAAATTATATGGAAATTGTACAACTAATATATTAAATGAAGATTATAAAACTGGCATGGATGTTGGAATGTTTAATCAAGGTATAATGGATAAAATTAAAGAGAATAAGTGGTATGAAGAATATGCAATCATGAGTAAGCCATCAGAAGAGAAAAGTGTGAAGGATGACACAGAGGAAGATATTAATAGAAAATATGAATTATATCAATCTTTCCAAGTTACTCCTGCAAACAAATTCTTAATGGATTCATTAATTGGACTCCAAGAAGAATATGATGATATTGCAAAAACTAAGGATACTGTTTTGACAAGAAAGAATTTGTTAGAAATGATTGGACAATTGTATAAGAGTGTAAAGAATATTTAGGAAATTAATTACTAAATAAAATTTGAAAGAAGGATTAATAATGAGAGATGTATTATATAAACAACAAACACAAGAAGAATATATTGAGGAAAAATGTAAACTATGGAATGATATTTATCTTATTCCATGTGATATGGGATTTATGATAAGATCAATGTTTGAACTAGAATATCAATTTATGACAACTCCACAGGAAGATGTAAAAACTAAAAAGGATATTCTAGATATGATTCATAAAATTAGTCAAAGTACAAGATTAAAACCACAAATTAAATGTACTGAACCAATGTATGTTGATTGCATTTGGACTAACGGTACAGGTAGAGATAATAATAAAGTATTAATATATGTTGATAAAAAATTAATTACCTTGGATTCAAGAAAATATCAAGAACCAATAAGTATGAAGAGTTATGCAAATATGATTCATAATATAGCTATCACTAAAGGATACGAGGTGTACGTTAATACTCAAGGATTTGGAATGAGTTTGTATGATCATCTTATGGAATTTGGAGATTTAAAGGTTTGTGAATTAGGTATTAGTAGAAGGTAGATAATAAAAGTAAAACAAATACTCCTAACTGCTTTTGATTAGCAGTTAGGAGTATCAATATAAGAATTAGAGAATAGTTATTCTATTTCCACTTTTCATTTTCTTCGGCATCTTTTAATTTTTCTTCTTCAGTTTTAATTCTCATAAAGAACATAAGATAACCACAATCATTGCATATTTGTGTAATAGTTGGTGCATGATTTATTGTAAGCCCTGGTGATTCCATACGAATACAAGCAACCATGTTAAACGGTTTAACATTTTCACTTTTACATATTGGACAAATTATTGGGATATTTGGATTCCTTTGAGAATTTATGCTTGTGTCTCCAGTTGTATACACATATTTAGACATTGATTTAATACCTCCTTAATTTGTGTGTATAGTATGTGTATATTTATAGGTGTTTATTATAACATATTTAGTTTTTTGTTCAAATTTGGATAAAATTATTAATTTTTATTTATCCAATAAAAGTATGTATTCCTAGTAAATTTATATTGATTAATTGTGTTTTAAGAGAGGGTAAATATAATACCCTCTCTATTTCTATGTCTAAAAAGGAGTGTTAACAATGAATATTTATAATTGTTTCTCACAAAAGTTAGCTGGACACCTTCTCATTAATGGGTTCTCTATCACAGGAATTAAATCTGATCTAAAAAATACAGGTAGAACAATTTACATGTTCCAAAATAGTGAATTGCTTCAAAAAGCGATATCTAAATATAAAACTACTGTTTAATAAAAAGAAAGAAGGTTGTATAAAAATGTCTAAAAAGTATACTAAAAAATATAAAGAATGTTTGGAAAAGTTTAAAGAATTATGCGGTAAATTAATTGAAATACCAAATAAAGAAGATTTAAAGATGAATAATTTGCCGACCCAAAATTGGTTTGTTAAAAATTATCCAGAATCAATTGTTGATAATTATGTTGATTTTGTTAAATTGGTTTTTAATCCAAGTATTCCTGTTAGTATTCCTATTAAAAAATATGAAAAAACAATAGGAGAAAGTTGGAAACCAACAAAAACATATCACGAATACATATTAATTTTTAAATTCATATATAGTGAAATAAAAAGGTCAATAACACTTAGAGAATTAAAAAGACATGATTATGGTTTGCCATCCGCTAAATGGTTTATTGAAAATTCTAAGGAAAATATAAAAACATATGATGATTTTCTTAAGTATTTAGGGTTAGGCAAAATAAAAAATAGGAAATATACATATGAAATAGCATTTGAAGAGTTCGCAAAATATGGATTTTATTTACCACCACAGGAATATACAAGCTGTGCGATTCCATTGAAGTATATTTGTCCTTATCATCCAGATATAATTCAATATAAATCGTTAAATAGTTTATTGTTTGGAGGAGAAGGTTGTTTTCTTTGTAATCGTGATCGTCACAGCAACGTTAATTCTTGGAAAGGAGGATACTCTAGTTTAGGTGTATATTTAAGAGAATTTATTACAGATTGGAAAAAGAAAAGTATGTTCAATTGTAATTATAAATGTGTAATAACAGGTGAAGGTTTTAATGTGATTCACCACTTATATTCTTTTAATAAAATATTAAGAGAAGTTGTCAGTGAATGTGAACTTCCTGTCCATACGGAAATTGGTAAATATTCTTCAGATGAGTTACATACATTAAAAATAAAAATAATTGAAATGCACGACAAGTATCCTTTAGGGGTATGTCTATGCAAGAAAGTGCATACTTTATATCATAAATTATATGGAGATGATAATACTCCTGAGCAATTTGAGGAATTTAAACAAAATATTGAGTCTGGTTTAATCGTAATATAATATTATAGAGAGTAATCACAAATTAAAAGTGATTACTCTCTATTTTTTTTACGTTTCAATGTTAAACCATTAACCTAATACCTTCGCCAATAACTGATCCTTCACAAAATCTTGAGTTTTACTAGTATTGATTAATTTCCCTTCATTACGAGTAATATTTCTTATCCATAAGTCATTATCTCGACTCAAAAAACTACTTGGTTGTGTCAATTTTTTAAGTTTATCTTTCCAATCACTAACAAATTGTAATTCTACAGAAATGCCGAACAGCGCATGGATAAACATAACTTCTCCGATATAGGTATTAAGTTTCTCTATTTGTTTTACTTCAGGAGTAACATTACCATATATTTTAGGGAAAAGTTCTATGATGGTATCCCAGAAGTCACAGAGATAAGAACCAATTTCATTTGCTTGATTCTTAGTGTCAGGAGAAAATAAAGAACATCCTTTTGATAAACTACTAAACGTCATTACATTAGAACTGGATTTACGAAGTGAATTAGAAATTACCTCTATTTTGCTACGAAGAGAGGATTCATTCATTACCTTCTGCGCAATCACGTTACTTAAGCTATATACGTCATGGAAGGCAATGCGAGTCTTGCTAATTGGAAGACTAAAACTATTCAGTTCGACGAAAATATTCTTAGACTCCTCGTGCGTAGCGTTCTCTATTGTTACGGGAAAATAAAAGTCATTTGGATTTTTCATTGTAGAAATATCTTTTAATTTAGAGAACGCCCTATACCAGAGCACCATAGCCTCCAATCTGTGGGCTCCATCTAAGACTGAAAGTGGAGAATTTCCTGATAAAGTATTGTTCTGAGAGTCAAAAAATAAGTCATCTTCATTTTCTTTTGCATAATTAAGGTAGATACATCCCCCACTGACAGATGAAGAAGATAATAGAGCGTTTAATATATCCTTTGTATGCTTCACATTAATTAGTGGAACATCACCTTTACTTGTGTGTTTTTCTCCCCTTTGCTCTGAACTTTTATAGAATATGCGTCCTGATAGGTATAATTCAGCCAATTGCGTCACTGACAATGATAAATGAAACTTTTTCGGCACACCATCACGCATAGTAACAAGTACGTTATCAAACTCAAATGACTTATCTACTGCACTATTTAATTGCTCTAATCTTTCTTTCATCTGTTTCTTTAATTTATTCGCTTCCCTTTTCTTCGCTAATTCATCTTTCTTCCTTTGAGCATCGCTGTATTCTTCATTAAAATGATCCTTCGGAATTTGCTCTTTATCACTTCCTACTCCATCTCCACTACTTTCCTTCCCCTCCCCTTCATCTTTCATTCTACTCAAATTACTCAAGCTAGGCATATTCCTCATATTTAATTCCCTCATTTGTTGCTTTAATTTTTCATCGTCTACTTCCGCATCCATTTCTTTAACTAATTCTGTTTCATGTTGTTGAACCATATCCTCATCACCAATAATTTCATCTAGACTTTCAAATCCTGCAGCTACTTGACTTTGTGTTTCTGTCATAGTATTTAAAACCTCTTCCTTTACCTGATTAACCACATTCATATCCATTTGATTAAACCTATCCTTATCCTTACCTTTCCTTGCCATATCCTGTATATCTCCTTCCACATCTATATTTTCCATATTTCCAACTTTATCAAATTTAAAAATCATCTCAAATCAACCCTTTCACACATTATATTGATTATCTATTCCAAATGCAACTTTTTAGCACTAGTTTTTATAAATTTAATAAAATAATCCTCAAAAAGAAAAGAGTGACATCCATCACTCTCCAATCTAATATATGATCCCTTTTTCTCTCAAATAAATATCTTCTGCCTCTAAAATAATTTCAATAATTCCTCTGTCAATATGTGTCCCTTCAGCTATAAAATCAACTAATTCATCAATATCAATTTCAGGTTTAGTAAAACTACTTAACAAATTATAAAAATCCCATATAATCATACCTCCTAATCATTCATCTAAATTTTCCAAACAACAATATCAGGAATTAATCTTGTCCTTTTCATATCAGGATACCTTGTCCATAAATAAAAATTTTCTCTCAATTCTTCTACTTTTGCTATATTAACAGTCTTGTCCAAACTAATTAATTTTCTGAATCCCTTGTCATTTGCCAACCAAAACAGTTGAGGAAATCCCTTTACTTTCATAGATACTTTTTCATAAATATTAATCTTTTCTCTTAATTGTTTCTTTGTTTCTGTTCCTGCATCTATCTCAAATAATAGAGTTGTATCCATTCCATTTTTCTCTAATACAGTTAAAATATCAGACCTTAAAATATATTGCTTACCTTCATCCTTGTCCCTAAATTTATAAACAAATTCAGGTTTGTATTGTTTAATGATAATTCGATTCAAATTCTGCTCTCTAAATAACAAAGCATAAATTTCATTCATCAATAACTGATGAGTGTAATCAGATGGCAATTTAGACATATAAGTACCTCCTGCTAGACAAAGTAATTTTCCAGCAGTAATTAAAGATTCACCGTTCAAAGTAATAGGAGTTCTATTAATAAATCCTAATTTCTCTATTTTGGCTAATCTTCTATTACAGATAGTTAAACTTTGCTTTGTAGGAAAGAACATAATTTGAAGTTGGCTCCTTGAAACAATTTGTAAATCTCTAACAACTCTAATTATCTCTAAATCTCGGTTTGTTAAATCTTGAAACTTTGTTCCTAAAGTCAACTTCTTCAACATTAAATCTTTGCTGTTCATTATTGTTCACCTCTATTAAACTAAAATCTGGTTCTGGGATATAATCTGATTCAAGAATTTCTTCCATAATTTCATCAACAGAACGTAAATACATTTGACTATTTTCAGTAATAATATCGGGTACTTTTTTTCGCAAAGGTTTAGTGGGAGGATCACATTTAATAATAGATACACTCTTTTCATTCTTATATAAGAATCTACACAAAGCATGATATTTAGGTAGATTAAGAATTGTATATCTTATGGACATATCTTTTTCTTCATCACCTGTTTCAAATTCTTTAAACAACGTCTGTGCGCCACCCCTACCTATAGCAAATGATATAATCTGAGGATGCACTTCTAACATCATTCTAATGACAGATTGAAGTTGAGTTTGTTCTGGAGACTGAAAGAAAAAATGTGAGCATAGTCGGTATTTTCTTGATTCTGTTAGCATTTCTTCAATTCCTGCTTCATTTGACAAATACATTTGTGGCTCGTCAAGAAAAAGCATAAAAGGTCTTCTTTGGTTTTTGTCAGTAATATCAAATCTTGATAATGCAGATATCCAAAATTTTGAAAGGATTAGTGGTATTAATATTTCTATATTAACTTTACCAACTGCAACTTTAGGAGCTTTAATCAATAGAATTTTGCCTTCATCCATTATTGTTCTAAAGTCAATGGTAGATTTGTTTTGACATATAATAGATTTTAAATAATCGTTATTAGTAAGATTGCCAACCTTGTTTAACAGAGGTTTGACGATATCTCTTTTTACAGATGGTGATTGTGCTTCAAATCTATCCCAATATCTAACAACAGAAGCATTTCTTTTGTTTTTTCTTAATGATTTTAATATTTGTTCTCTATAATCTACCTCAGTTAACATTTTAATAATTCCTAAAAGTGTTTTTGGATAATCTGTTTGCTTCAGAATAGCATTGAGTGAGTTTGATAAAAGATCCTCACTTGCAAAACCAATTTGTTCACCAAATCGCTTTTTAAAGAATGAGATTATTTCAGCATGAATAAAGTGTGGAAATTGTTTCTCTACTTTTTCATCAAATTCTAAGAGATTAATTCCTGGTAGAAAGTCTTTATTAGAGAAGTCTAATAAAACTACATCATCTAATCTATTTTCTGGAATAGACAATAAAACATTATCAATCAAGGCCCCATCTGCAACATCTATAACACAAAATCCTGCTGTATTAAAGTTTTGTAAATTATTAATTTTAGATATTTGAATGGCTACATTTTCTGCTAAATTTGATTTGCCACTTCCAGGAGCACCAACATAAATAGAATGTTTACAAAGATCGTCAAAATGATCTATTGGATAACTAATTACATTCTTTGTATTAAAATCCTTACCAACCACTATACCATTTCCTTTAAGGAGAAATTTGCTAGGAGTTAAAACTACTCTATCTCCTAATGAAGTTTTATCATCACCAAACTTCAAATTAGGCAATTTATAATCTGGAATACTCATTCCTAATATTCCGTTTGAAGCAATTTGAACAGCATAACCTAATCCACCTAAAATAAATTTTCCACTATATAAAGCAGAATATTTACCTGATTTAATTGCCAAATCTTTAATCTTGCTAAGTTTCTCACCCATTATAACCAACCCCTTTCATTTCCTCATAATTAGTATTGAATAACAAGTAATCTTCATCACTAAATATTGGTCTAAAAGCATATTGCTTTGTTCCTATGGTCATCCACCCTTGTCCTTTTTCAATCCTAGAAAGATAATCAATAATATGATGAGGTATATTCATGTATTCGCTAATATGTTGAAGTTCTAGTGAAGTCAAATGAAGAATTAAAGTATTAGCACAGTTTTTAATAATTAATTCAATATCCTCTTTACTTGTATCAGCAATGTTTTGAGTGCAGACTAAAACACCTACTCCCCTCTTTCTATATCCTTTCGCTATTGCTACTACTCTTTTAATAACTTTATCAGTTTTTAAAATATCCCATGCTTCATCAATTATAATCATGCAATCTTTAAAATCAGTGTATAATAGAAATTTCTCAAAATCTTTAGATATTATGATAATATTCTTTGATTTTAGTTTGGCATATTCACCAGTAATATCAAGAATATAAATCTTCTTATGACTAGATATTTTCTTTACAATGCTCTTTACAGCAAATGACTTTCCACTTCCTGAAATTCCGAAAATAAACCATGACAGATTGAAGAGTTCTGAAAAATTAATTTTAATCAATTGATAATTTTGATAATCATATCCGATAATAACTCCATCCCCTGATACATATCTAACAAATGGATAAAAATTACTAATTACACTTGTCAAAAATACTTTTAACTCATTTACATAATCAATTTCTTTATATGCTCTAAAATTCTTAAAACAATTAAAATGTTCATAATTAGCGAATTTAAACCTAATTTGCATTCCATCCAAAAGCATTGATATTTGTTTTGCTTTTGTTTCCAATTGTTTAAGTGTTTGTCCTTTAATTAAGATATATAATCCAACCATACAAAGTTTTTCTTCATTACCCATAAGATCAACCATAGTCTTTTGAAGTTTTAGTACAATTTCATCTTCTACATAAAACTCTTGATTAGGGTTCTTTACGACCTTCCAATTTACATTTGCTTCATTAGTATCAATTCTCTTTTTTACTGCCTTCACAGCCTCTTCTTGTGGCAATGGAAAGATTGTAAGGGCAATTTCAGTGTCAGAAATCATTAAGTTGTTTATGAATCCAGTAGAAAGCATTTGTGGAAATTGGATAACCTTGATTGATTTAGCAAAATATTTTTCATTGTTTTCAGTAATAGCAATATATTTTCGATGTTCTTTTACTTGAATATTTGATGTAGGACATTTATTTTGAGTATAATCTATTTCAGAATTACTTAAATTCTCATAAATATCAGCATTAGTTATTAAATGATAAATTGATTCATTGATTTGTGTGTCTTTATTCAATTTATTTGAGTCAGTTCTACAAATGATTCTAGACGGTTCATTTAGAGAATTTAATAGATATTTAAACTTGGATCGGAGTAGTGTTTGTTCTTCTTTTGTTACTAAAAGATAATTTACTTTTGGGTAAAGATTGTATTGTAACATTTTGTTTTGTCACCCCTCTCCACTTAAATTTGAAGAAAGAAACTATTCCTTGATCAATATCAGTTTTAACTAGAATTGCAGTAGGAATACCGATATTTGGTAGAATGAATAGTTTTGCAATAATAGGTAATGCAGTATTAAATATAGATAAACTTAAAACTATCCCAGATATTAAATAAATTGTTTGTTTGCCTGTAAGTCCATAGAATATTTCATCCTTCATTTCAATGATTTGATTAGTTTCAAACATCTCATTATTAAACATTAAATTACCTCCTTCTTGTAGTTCCTCTTCCTCTAAACATGTTTCCTCCCATTCTTCCAAATCCTCCATAACCGATAAGTTTTCTAGGACTTAATCCATACTTAATTTCTTTGAACATTTGAATAGGAGTAGGTGCTTGGTGTCCATAACTAATCCATTGTTGCACATAACTAGGTGCTTGAATCATAAATGAACCTGCTGCTATACAAAGCATAATGTGATAAAGTCCTCCGTGACTTGATTTTGAAATAGATGACTCAAAACCTAACCAAATGACCATAATAATCGCATGAATAATAGGTGCTTGTAAGTTATCCAATAGCTCATCAATCCATATTTGTCTCATATTTTGATGTTTAGGAAATAACCATAGAAAAAAGAATATGGGTGCTGTAGCAACTAAAAACATAATAGAAATCATTCTCATAAAGTAATACCATATTAGATTGATTAGTATTAAAGCAAATATTAGTGTGAATATGATTAAGCCTAAACCGTACTGAGGGGTTAGAGCCTTTATCATCTCTGCTTCTGTTCCACCTATTGAAAGAATTGCTATAGTTAATTTGTTTGTTGTTTCTATTAGTGTTGGTAGTGCTATAATTACTATATTTATAATTACCATCGATTGAGCTATTTTTACAATATATTCATTTGTCTGATATTTACTACCTTTGTTCATGACTTGCATAATTCCAAAATATACTATTCCTGCGAATGAAAAAGCAATAATTATTTTTAAAAAGAATGAGTGTAAAACTAATATTGTTGGATTTTCTAATAGTACATTAGGTGTATGAAGAAATAATTGTGCAAAGTTTTGTACTAATGAATCAGTAATAAAATGTTCTAATCTCCCATTAACCGTAGAAATATCATGTGGTGTAGGCGCATTAAATAAAGCATTATTGACACTCTCTATCGTTTCTGGAGTAGGGACATCAAATAATGCCCCATTTACTTTATCAACAGTTTCAGGAGATGGTGGTTTAATAAATAAATCAATAATTGCGTCTCCAACTTCTCCAACTGTAAACATTATGATCATCCCCTTTAGAATTGCAATAATTAAAATGTAGGAAGTGTTGGAAAAATTCCTTTGAGTATAGTCCAAAGAATTTTTATAACCCAAGGCCCAACGATTATAGTAATACATCCTCTAATTACCGATTCCTTTAATTCCTTGGCTTGTGCCTTCCATTGCCCATTTCCAATTATATCCATAATCCCAGACCATACTATCATGAGCATAGCCAATCCTCCACCAAGAGCAGTCATAGCCAAACAAATCTTTGTTGACCAACTTAAAAATTCATTCAATGTAAACAACCTCCTTTGAAATTTAAAACAGTCGGCAAATCTTGCCTCCTTATATAAGAAGACCCCACATTTTCAATTCTAAGACCATTGGTATTAAAGGGCTGTAGGATTTATAGTGTACTATACTTAACATAGGGGGTTAATATAGGGTTCTTGTCTTAAAATTTACATTAATTCATGTATATTCGACATATAGTTTGGTAACAATATAGTCATTAAAATATGATTTAAAGGAGTGAAAATTTATGTTTTTAATATTTGGAACAGTAATTGGAGTAGGATTAATGGGATATGGAGCATACGAATTAGTTGATATAGTACAGCAATTAGGAAAATTAGTTCAATAATTAATCATATGCTCCATTTCATCCCCTCATTTGAGGGGTTTATTTTGTTTTGCAGGTAAATAATTCATTGGATTTAATGAATTAGTTCCATTATTAGTACGAATTTCAAAATGTACATGTGGTCCTCTGGACAGTAATCCTGTATTTCCAGAAAAAGCAATTACATCATTTTGATTTACTTTATCTCCAACATTGACTAATAATTGATTATTATGTGCATACACAGTTTGTTTTCCATCGGAATGATTGATATAGATTACATTTCCAATCATTTCATTAAATTCTGCTTTAACTACTATGCCAAAATTTGAAGCATGAATTTGACTATTTTCTACTACTGCAATGTCTAAACCATAGTGAAATCCATCTAATGAAGACTCTCTTGGGCCATAAAAACTTGAAATTATTCCATCTACTGGATAGATATAATTAGAGGAAGAAGAAGTAAGCAATATATAAGTTTTATTAATGACAATGTTTAAAATACTTTTTGCTTCCTCTGTAGTCAATTCTCCTTTAGCTGAGACAGGATGAGGTATTGACAACAGGATTAATAATAAAAGTGAAAATAATAGTTTTTTGCTTGGTTTGGGAATTAATTTTCCCTTTGTTTTTCTCATAAATCACTCCCTTATAAAATAAGGAGTCAAAACCAAATTGCCTTTATAACATTGATTAGCACTCATATAAACCTTTCTCCAACCTCTAACCATTAAATCCTCATAAAATTTTCTTTTATAATCAGCAAAATCATCAACACTATCAAATTCCAAATGATTAATAATGTCATGGATTCTACGACCTTTATTAACCATTATTGATAATTTAATTCTCATTTAATAATACCTCCTTAAATTAAAGTACCTTAATCAACTCTTCTCCTCGGATAAATTCCATCTTCATCCTTACCATCCCAACTAGGCCATGCTATAGAAACACTATTATCATTTAAATTAAATTGAATGGGGAATCTCTGTAAACATTTAGGACAATAATTTAAAACATGAATAAATCCATTACTAGAATCTTTTGTAATAATTGAATTTTCATTAAAAGTTGCACATTTGGTTTCACAAATTTCACAATTGAAAACTATGGTTTTTAGACGCTTTTGGGTTTTATTGTAAAGAGGGTTGTTTGATTGCAAAATTGTGTATAATTTATTCATAATAATTCCTCCTTACTCCCACTCATGATCACAATCCCTACATTCATAACTCAGATTCTCACCATCATAAACTTCAAATTCATCAGCACAACAAGTATCCTCTACACTCATATCCCCTAGATTAATCCACCCATGACCTATAATCGTTCCATAACCCACTACATTTAAAGATTTACATTTAGTGCATCGTTTTAGAGTAGATGGTTTAATGATTTCTGATTTTAGTTTTAATCCAATTTCAGGTTTTCTCATTAATCATTTCAACTCCTTTTTTACTTAAATAATAGGTATTCGATGCCCTTTCTCGAAATCCCATAGAAATATACCCTAACTTAAATAAATGATTTACATTGGTTCTAGTTCTGAAATAATTAATATCAACTGCTTTAGAAATATTCTTAATGGTTCTAGAATTCATTGGATCTAATAGTTCATTTTCTGAGAGATGTATTAGAATATCCACCTCCAATTTACTTAACATTCTGTTCAAATCTAGACCACCTCTTCTCATTCTTTAAAAGTCTATATCAATGTATATCAACCTATAATTGTCCATTATGTTAGTTAATTTATCCCAAATCTTTGGTCTCAAATGAAGTTAATTAATCAGACTCACAAAATCATACTAAACATTATTTTTGTATGCTTAAATTTGATTTAATTTGTGATATTTAAGGTGATTTATTCATTAATCTAATAAATATGTGGTATACCACAAACATTCCTCTATACTTACTCGACATCATCCCTTTACCCCATATAATACCCCTTATATTCCTACATACTATCCACAATAAAAAAGAAGACACAACATTACAGTTGCGTCTCAAATCATCATATCGTCAAGTTCATCCTTTTCTATCTTCCTTCTTTCAACCTTAATATGTTCTACTACAGTCTCTTTTATTCCCTCTTTAACTACGACCCCATCATTAATCAATTGCTTCTTAACCCATTTGCTAAAATTTCTAATCTCATTTGCCTTTTCATAAAGTAATAATTCATCTTCATCGTCTAAATTAAAATAAACACCTTTTCTTTTTACTCTACCTGTGAGTTCGCCTGTGCTTTTGCCCATTTTTTCACACCCATCCTGTGATAACCTTCTACATTAGCATAGACACAATTATCTAAAACTGAGCAATTAGGATAATATTTCTTAAATAAATCACCAAATTGCAATGCTCCTCCACCAGTTAATAAAACTCGATCAGAGATTTCATAGTCTGTGAATCTTTGACTAAGTTCAGCTACAATTTTTCCAACATATTGAGAATTATCAATTTGATTTCCTTTTAGTTTAATGGAACCGAAAGCCAGTGTTCCAGAATCCCTTGTTACAAATTTACTCCCATTCATAGAACTATAATTTACAGTTAAACTTCCTAAGTCAATTATTCTTTTCTTACCAATTGATAAATTTTCATCTTTCGATAATGCATACTGAAAGCTGGCAACAGATTCAGGTATAATATTTAGATTGTTTATACAGAATTTTTTATGTTCTCCATTAATTTGAATATCGTATTTGCCAAATAATAAATTTTCCAATGCAGATTTTGTTGTGGCATTGAACTGATCAACTGGTACACCTGTGCAAATATATAAATCACTGTCATCTTCCTCTAAGGATAGGCCGACCCCAGTTAAAAAAAGCACTCTTGTCTGTTCATGAATCTTTGATGCTGTACTCATCTCGATTGGGGCAAACGACTCATCGAGTGCCAATTGTCCTACAAAATGTTTTTCTTTGTCGTTGATAATTACTTCATATTCTTCATTATCAGATATTTCCCTATGATGCCAATCTCCAACCACAGATCTAAATGATTGATTGTTTAATAACTTTACAGTGTTGCGTCCACAGTCGATTGGAATGATCTGAATTGCCATAAATATTCCTCCTTCATATTATACCCCACTATAAAGTATGGGGTATTTACCTTTATGGATATTATATAGTCATACCCCATACTTTGCAACACATTTTTATACATCTTGCTCACCTTACCATTTTATGCTATAATCAATGTATACAAAAGTTTACGTGTATACATGTGTATACCTAGCATTATTGCACCTTAAAATGTATACATTATCTTAGGAGGTAATAAACATGAATGAATCAGAAGAATCAAGAAAACCATCTCCATCCTCCCTTTCAATCAGATTAGATAATGAAGATGGTAAAAATGAATGGGCCTCACTTCAAACCCGCACAGGATTAACATCAAAAGACTTATTGCTTGATGTAATTAGACTAAAGAAAGATCAACTAGAAGCAGAATCAGGTGGAATATCTGAATTGATTGTGCCAGAAGTTTTAAAAGTAAAAGAGCACACCGAACGCATAGTTCAAAGTTTCTTGGAACTTACACGGGATAGGGCAGACCAAAAGAAATTCCACCAAGAAACAGTTCAAACATTGACTAATGATTTTAAAACAACCTTAGATTCTTTAAGAGAAAGAATTGATATTGCTGAAAACAACAAAAAAGATTCTGATAAAGCTAAAAAAGAAGCAGAAGATAAGTCGGAGACTTTATCCAAAAGGAATATTGAATTAGAGGCCGCACAGAATAATTCAAATTATTTAATTGAGACATTAAGGTTAGAAAATGATGAGATGAAGAAAAGAATTGGGTCTGTAGATGAATTGGAACTTTCTATCGGCGAGATGGAAGACTCTAATAAATATTTGCAACTTCAATTAAAAGAATCAGAGAATAGATCGGTGTTTTTAGAAGGACAATTAGTTGAGTTAAAACAAGATAGAATTAAGGAAATTAGTGAATTGAGAGAAAGTCATGTATTGGAATTAAGGGTAATGAGACAAGAAATGAAAGATGAATGCGATAATAGGATTAATGAGATGAAAAAGGAAAATGAAAGATTAGAGGTTAAGGAGAAAATATGGTTGCCAGTTAATGTTAGGTGAATGTTAAGGTGAAATAGTTAAAATGTAAAAGCACTATCCAAAATTAACTGGATAGTGCTTATTTTTTCACTTTTATTATCCGACCCGAACACTTATCAACATGTGGATAAATTTTGTCGAGGACTATCTATCCACAAAGGAAATTCTGGTATATACTATTACCTGTGGATAATTTTTATTCTTAGAAGGAGAATTGTATCAACTTGTCGAATATATAACTCTAATAAATTAACAACTCAATAAAATGCGAAAAAACCTGACCTTTGCAAGAGATCAAGTTTTTTCTAGCAAAATGTTCTGAACCAACATTAAGCTTTTAGTTCTTGAGATTATTATAACTAAAGACATTAAGAAAATCAAGTCTTTGGATAATAAATTAGATTAAGGATTTCAAAGTTAGTAGTTGGTGCAGAAATGTACATGCTACTAACTTTTTTATTTTATTGAGTTTGATTAATCAAATTATCTTAATAACTTTAAATAGCACATGAAAAAATCTTCTATGAAATGCAGAGCGACCAAACTTAACATTTCATAGAAGACCCCTGAAGACTTGTATTAAATTCTTTAAGTCATTTTATCATGATTTTAAAAATTTGTAAACAGTCTTTAGCATTGCTATGGGAAAATGCTGAAAGAAGGTTTTAATCATGATAGATTTAATTATTCCTAATGAAATGCCTATTGTTGTTCAACCTACTGTAGTTAATATTTTTGGTCAGACCCAAGCTGAACTATTGTCTCGTTTGAAATATTGGTTAAATAGAGCAACAAAATATAAGGAGGGTTTTTTATGGGTTTATAAGACTGTAGATCAGTGGGCCTTAGAACTAAATAAATCTACTAAGACAATTCAAAGAGCAATTAAGGATTTAGAAGATAAGAAAGTTTTAATATCTAAACAATTTGAATCTAAAGATTGGTATCATGGAAAATCATATAGAATTGATTTAGATGTATTGTATAAACTAATTGGAATGGAAAAACCAATTGAATCTAAACCTGTGGATAAAAAAAGACAAGATGTCCAAGAAGACAGACAAAGTGACTTGATCATTACACCTAATACAACAATATCTAAAGATGTATGTATGGTTAAATCAGAAAATGAACCTGCAAAAGAAGAATTTTGGAATCAAGAAAATGATTGGTCTATCATAAAAACTCTTGGAGATTCTAAAATAGACCCAGATTCAGATTTTGCAATTACTGTAACCAAAATATTAAGAGAGGTCAATGCTAATGCAGATCAATTAAAAAGTGCTTTAAATACATTATTCAATGCTAAATTTCATATTAAGAATCCATTTGGTTTCGTTAAAAAGGTTCTTAGAGATTTTGTTTCAGGAGAAAGTGCCTATTTTAATTATCATTATAGTTAAGCTTTTACAATATCAATAATAAACTCACCTTTATCAAATAATCCCTGTTTCCTACCAACTATCTCAACATTTCCATCTGTTGCTACCATACCACAACCACAATGACAAGTTGGAGCAATATCCTCAAATATTACTAAATCATCTGCAATAACATTATTACAGTTCTTCTTGATAATATTCCAAAATATATTAAATACTTCTGATTTTGCTTCTTCAATAGTTGTTACAGCACCTTTGATTACTTTGAATTTTATATTTTGATCTTCTTTTAATTTTTTACCTGCATAATATCTAATGACATATGCAGTAATAGGTTCTCTTCCTTCACATATAGGACATTTTTGATTATTCTGAGTAAAATCATATGGCGTAGTCATGTAAGCAGGATGTGATTTATTTTCTAAACAATTGAGCCATATTAAGATATCCTTTGCATCATAAGCTATTTCTTTAGGATTTCCACCAATTTGTTTAATCTTTGCCATTATTAATTCCTTCTTTCGTTTAATTTATTATTTTTCCTAACTACAACCATTCGGACATATTCTATTAAGTCCTATAACCATTCTGTATCCCCAATATTCTTCTACCTGCTTTTCATCTATAAATGGAGAATGGCAAATTTCACACAATCCGTAATCTTTGCAGTATTCTTCATTTTTCTCAATCATATATTGACGCAATTTCTTAAAGTCTATTGCTTGAGTTGGTGAAATTAAACCATTACAAATTTGTAAGTATTCTGGATCTCCTACACTGAATTCCATAAATTCTTCAATATTATAATCCATTATTTCATTCTCCTTTTTATTTTCTGTGTTTCCTTTCTTCAATGATAAATTTATTATGTAATCGGTATATGGTTCGCATGGGTAGTCACACAGACTAATTCGATTACATTTTATGTTTTCACAATAATTCATTTATTTCTCCTTTTACTTATATAATCCGAAACTCCATTGATCAAACATATTTTCTAAAACATCAATTGCACCGTCTAATTCTACACAATAATTACTGATACACGAATTGATATGAGGACTCCAGTGTTTATCACTTCCAAATGCTATAACTGGTTTTCCTAATTCTTTAAATCTAGTTAACTCAAATATAGTTCCTGGACTGAAATCTATAGAATCTAGGCAAACAATACAAATATCTGATTTATTAATATAGTAATTATTTTGGTCAACCACAATCTTAGGATCATATGTATGATTAATTTCTCTAAGAAAATTAATACAAGGATCAAATGTACTTACTGAATTATTTTTAGCCCAATCCTTAAATTTATTTCTCCAATTTGTAGCCTTATAGAATTCATTATTTCTATGATGTATGGTAAGTGCTCCTGCAAGATAAGCATACATTTAAAACAACTCCTTTAACTTCTCATCTAATTCTTCAACAGTTCCACTATTCTCAATAACATAATCAAACACAAAATCATCTAAATCAGATTCAGAAACATGATTTTCAAGTTTTTCATTTTGAATAACATTAAAATTTGGTCTAATTATTCTAATTGTTGTCAATTTATCAATATATTTAAATTGTAAAAGAAAATTGAAATAATCATAATTAACCTTTTCACGAAAACTTTCTACAATTGCGATTGTATCTTTATTTGCATACGGTTCAATATCTCTTTCCCAAACTCTTCTTGCCATATGATGTGGATAAAAGTCTGTTCCAACTCTATAAACTTCAGCCATAAATTTACGACTTTCTAGTGTGTCTATTCCGTTCCAATAAAAATCATTTTTAGTTAATTCTCTTATATAAGTTGATAAACTACATCTAATTACATGTTTATTTTGTGATTTAAAGAGTTGTTCTAGTTTTTTTGATGTTTCTCCTTTGCCAGAATTAGATTTTCCACTTACGAGGATTATACTCGACATTGTTTATCTCTTCCTCTCAATAGTAATTAATTGACTATATGGCAAATCCTCAATAACATCACAAAAATCAGGAAATTCTCTTTGCTTATGATTTTTTCTACCATGATATATATTTCTAAGATTTTCATAATTTCCAGTCCAAGTGGATAAAAAATTATAATTTTGAGGTGAATCAAATACAATTTCTCTCCATAATTTTAATGCTGATTTAATATCTGTTTCTTTAAGTTTTTGATACTCTATTATTCGTTTGTTTAGATCGTCCATTACGTATTGTCTTAATGGAGTAATATTTATTTCTCCATCTTGACTATCATAACTAAAATCTTCAATAGTTAATAATCGTGTTCCTAGTTTATGCATTCTACTGGTGCTATTTCTTACTGTTGAAACCTTATATGTATCAAAATCCCACCACCATGACATAGGAGCAGTTATATCCATTGACACAAACACTTGACGAATGAATTTGGAGTGATCTGAACCAGCTTTAATAAGTTTAAGTGCAACTTCCATATCTTTTGGGCCAATAATATACTCCATTCCACTTCTTAACTCAGAGTTATATTTCCAATAACTATCTGATTGATCCCAACTTTCTAGAGGATTTCTCATTCCTCTAATCGCATTTTCAAAATTCATAACTGATATATTTTCTACTTTAATCATTTATATCTTCCTCGCTTTAATTAAATTATTTATGTATTTAATCAGTAATTTCTACTTCATATTTATACATAGCTTCATATAATCTTTGTGGTATTTTATCTTTATAATCGTCTGCAACTTCTTTTATAATTGTTTTCTTATACTTTTTATATGTATTGAAAGCTAATTCTATAGTAGGGTAATAGCCGATAGTTACTTTTTTTGTAAATTTGTTTTTGCATGATGCTATATAAGTGTTTGATTTTTTATGCAAACTTACTCCAATTGGAAATTCACCGCGCTTACCATCGCTTTTTAAAAATAATGTGTTGATATTGTGAGGTACAAATACACAAGTTTCAGGTGAGTATATTTTATTACCTTTTACCAATATGTCTTTATCTACTTCCATTGTTTGTCCATCAATTTCATAATAATTTTCTTCGTACCACTTATCAAACACCTGAAAATTATGCCATTCTTTACATACAGTACAACCTTTATAACTAGGGCATTTTTCATATATTTTTGCGTTATAACATCTATGCATCATATTTATCCACCTGTGGTGTTGTTTGCGTTTAAAAATTTCAGTATGGTCTACCTCACCATAATACCCTACTCCACAAACAGTTTTATCATATGGATTACTCACCTCCCCTCTTAAGAATCTATAATATCTTGCTTTTCTTTTGTATCCATCATAAAATTGTACTAGAATATCATTGGAACTGTTATATTCTATGATTTTAAAAGTTGATCCATATGAATTTACATTTTCTTCACCAATTCTTTCTGATGGTAAATTTTTAATTATCTTATTTGCCAATTGGTTTTTATCTTCCTTTCTGATCTTATCTAAAATTTAACCTTGTCATATCTTCCTTTATACCTATAAATGCATTGATTTTTATGTGTACATTTTTCACCACAATTCTTGTTTAAAAAATCAATAGGAGAGAAGCAGGATAAATGATTTTTATATGGTGTATACCCTGAATCTACAATTTTAATCTCTTCATCTGATAGATTACTTTGATCATCCTCTTGATCTTGATTAAATTCTTTTTCTTCTTCATTTGCTAATTTAAGTTCATATTCCTCAATAGAAATCAAAACTCCACCTGCAATATCGTTAACAATCTCATCGTCGATAGCAAATTTAATTGAATAATATTCGCTTAGGTGTTTCTTTGATCTTTTTATAATAGTGGCTAATGTATTTTTGTAAATGTCAATAATTCCTAAATAAATTACTTGACTATTAATTTCGTGCAAATATTCTCTTTTGGTTTTATTTGGAGTTTCAGAATATTTATCTTGCTTCTTTTTGGGTTCTCTAGGAGTAAGATTAATTCCTTTTCCTTTTGCCATACTTTTCACCACCTTTCATAAATATTATATATTAATTAACCAACAAAGTCAAAAAATTATTTATGTATTTACTTACTATTTAATCACCTAATAAATTTAATATCTAACATAACCAGTAATCTCAATTTCTACTTCATCAGTTCTCATAAATTCTTCAATATCTTTCTCCTCTGTATCATCTGGACATGAACAATATTTATGATTATTGTCTGCTAAATTTTGCATATCCTTAATTTCTTTTGCATCAAATATTAATAAAATAGGAACTTGAGTAGAGTTATAAATTTTGTCTCCAATCTTTACTAGCATAATAATCACTCCATTTCTTTTTATTTGCTCATATCAACAAATTCATAATTATTACATTTCTCTAATAAATCATTAAATGAATGAATAGATTCCTTTAATTTTATATAAGAATCATTCATTTTTAATTTGTGTCCAGATTCATCTCTGAAATCACTTAATTCAATTTGATCAACAAGATTAAAAGCACATTTTGCAATATTCATAATCTCATCAACTTCTGTAACTTTGATATTCATATTTAATAATAGACTTGACATTTATAATTCCTCCTCTAATTTGCCATATATAAGACTTCATAAATCAATCCTCAACAATTCATACCTTAATAAATTTTAAACTGAACCTATACACCATTCTGTCTCTCACAAAGCAAATCTACTTCATAACATCAGGTTCATTAAGCAAATCATGTGCGACCTTAATAATTTGTCTAAGAATTACATCACATTCCTCAAAATCTCTTCCTTCAAAATCAGCAATTAATAATCCCATCATTCTTTCATAATGTTTTGATTCTAATTCCTCTTTGGTTAAAATCTCTTTGTTTGATATATTTACATTATTTCTCATATTAATCATTCTCCTTTAAATTTATTTATTTCATAAATATTGGAAAAGTGAAATAAGAACTGTATTTTTCTATTACTTATTTCACTTTACTAGACTATGTAATAACAATCTTTCTTACAAATAGTGGCCTAGTTTCAAACCTTCTGGTACTCGTCGGATCGTAACAACTGCATTTATTACACTCGCATCGGAAACATAATGCAGTATTACAACTAAAGTAATTTTCTAACTTCTTTTTTAATTTATCCCAATTAACACAATCTGTACAAACAACACGTTCATCTTTATTTATGATATTCACATCCTTTGTTTAATATTATTTGTGACTTTATACTTATGATTTATGATTTACTTAATAACTTTTAATTCCAATGACACATACTGTTCTCTTCCCATAACATGATATTTATTGATGTCAACTATCTTATAGTTTTTGTTGCTTCCTTTGATCTTGATTTGATCATTGTTTTGATAATTTTGATTATTAGAGGTGTATGCTATTACTACATCATCTTTTGAATTGTAGAGTAGAATATCTATGATAATTTCCTCCTTTTATTGATAATACAGTTTATTTATTTTATTTCTTTAAAATGACTATCATAAAAATTATCTAAATTTGAGTTGTCTATATTTTTAATAATATGACTTTCTCCTTGATCATTTTTAGCATAAATGACCATTTCAATATCATAATCAATTTTACAAGTTAATTTATAGCTCTTATATTCTTTGTCTTTTGTAAATGATTGTTCGCCACTAACATCCATAATTACTGATTCAATACAGAGTAATTTCATAATTTTGCTTCTCCTTTTCTTCAAAATCATTATTTCTTTTTGTCTCCATATTTTTCTTTAAGTTTTAAATATGTCTCATATTCTTTATCAACTTCACTCTTTATTTCCCTATTCCAACATTCGCTACAAACTTTATATTCTTTAAGAAAATCTTTTTCGAATTGTTCTTTGCTATCGTAATATTCTAAACGAATATCGTTATGATCAACTTCTTGATATTTACAATCCCCTTTTTTATTTTTTAATTTATATGCTGTATTATACTCAGTATCAACCAAACATTCAAATGACATAGGGCAATAATCATAAATTAATAATTTATCTTCTGAAATTCTTTTACCACTTTTCCATTTTATAAATTCTGCTTCTTTATCATTTGTAAGAACGTATTCCCATAATTTTATTTTAATCACATCCTAATTTACAAATTAATTCCAACATTGAAATCAACATAATAACTCGTAGTTCCTTGCTTATTATTTTCGCACCATTTATTTAATAACACTTGAAGTTCTTCCTCATCTTGTACCGAAATATTATCTCTAGCATCTTCGTGTAAATCACTACAAGCATTTTCTAAAATATCAGATGTATCTATAGATAATTCCATAATATATGTGCCATAAACTCTTAATTCTTCGCGACATATTGATTGGTCTGCTTCGCTTTCTTTATCTTCTATCCATTCTTCTAATTCTTCAACCATGAGATATTTATCATAATTATCAATATAAATCATTGTGAAGTCGTTACACGCTTGTTCGTAACTAATCTTTTTTGCTTTATTCCATGTCTCTAAATCTTTATCATATCGCTCTTGAATACGTTCTAAGTTTGACTGTTTACAATCACATCTAGAAGTTCCTCTAGATAATATTTTATCACAATGTAAACATTTACTTTGAACTCCATTATAACAATATCTACATCCAACAATAGTTTGTTGTTTATATGGAAAATGAATTTTACTATTTTCTTCTTTAAGGCCAAATGGATTATCATCCACTTGAAGTCCTGTACCTCCGCAGTGAGGGCAGATAATTTCATGTTCTTGGAGGTCTTTTTGAAGTTTTAGGTTGAATGACACATCAACTTGTTCAGTTCTTAGCATTATTTTAACTCCTTTCATTATTTAATACCATTCGTAATAGTCTTTAAAATTTCTGTCATAATTCCAATAATCATCAGTACCATACTCAGGTGTGAAATTATAAAATACAGAATGATCAAGTGATTCTTAATTTATATCTTTATCTACATAGGCATACTGCCATTTATACCCTCTAGCATTATCACTTGCGCTTATTGCTTTATAATAATCTCCAGTATTTAATTCAATAGTAAATATACCAGTATTAGGAGATGTTTTTGTAACTTTTCTGATGTCTTTTGGATTCATATTATCAAGCAACTCTTGTAACTTATTGAATGCTTTTTCTATTGTTGAATCATAAACAATTATATTTTTCATACTTCACTCCTCTAACAAAATCTCATATGGTGACACATAAAACATATCAACCATATAATCAGCATAACTCACAGTTTTCTTCTGAAGATAAACTTTCATATCACTATCATCGTTAGGGGTTAACCAATAATATTTTACATTTTCACTATATTTAGGATTATTAAACCTATATTCTTGCCCTGATTTAACTTTAAGATTTGATTTAACAACTTGAGATTTATCAAATTCAATGAATGCTCCATAATCACCAATTACAATACGATTATAACCATTTGATATTAATGTATTATTTAGACTATATATTTTGAAATTAGTATCACCATTAATGTTTAAAGGCAAATTATCCAAATATTTTTGTCTAACTTCTGCTGATAGAGATTTTATTAAGTTTGCGATATTTATATTTCAAAGATAATTCTTCTTGGAATTGTAGTAGATTTTCGATTTGTTTATTTCTCCCCTTTTCCACTTTTACTCTCAATCTTATTAATGATTTCTAAAATTTCTATACATGCTTTCTTATAGCCTTTTGACCAAATATAAGTGCTTTCATTATAATATTCTTTGGAAAAATTATTAATGTGATTAATTAACCATTGTTTAAGTTCTTTCATTTATGGTTTCTCCTTTCTTTTAATTTCACCTCCTTTCTGTTAAAAATTATTATGCTAGTTCAATGTTGATTTTATGGTTTTATAATTAATCTCTGATAAACTCAATAATATCCATTACTGCATAAGTTCTCAGAGCATCTTTTTCAATATCCCAAACTTCTAATAGCCACTGGTCTTCTTTATGGTAATCTGTGCTACCATAATAGATATTTTGAGGAATAATATTTCTGATTGATGTAATTCCTTGATAGTTTTTATATTTTACTTTGATTGGGATTTCTACTGGTTGAGTTTGCATTCTTTCTGTGTTTATTCTTGTTGCAACATTCATTACCGAATCATTAACTGCCATTTTTAACATCCTTTCACTTTAGCAAGTTCTTTATAAATATCTCCTATAATAAAATCTACTACGAGATTAGTTTTATTTAATACAGTATGAGGAAATTCACCATCTTTCAAAATATCTAAAATATGACCACTAATAATTAAAGATTCTTCTTCAGTTTGCATTCTACCAACAGTATCGTATTCTCCAAGATTATTGATAAAATAATTCATATTATGATAAGTATTATGTGTTTCAACAATTAAACCTTTAAAACTAGAAGACAAATCTTTTCCATAATATAAAGATAGAAGAAGAGGTGAATCTGTAATAATAACATCTACTTTTCCTTTGACTGTAAACATTTTATGATTTTGTTTACCAAAAATATAAATTTGATCTTCTAATACTTTAAAACTTTCTTCCCAAACTTTACTTTTTGCATATTCAGTAACAAGTTCACAGCGAATGCCTTGGCGTTTTAATTCATAAAATATTCCTGCTGAAGTGGTTGATTTACCTGCCGATGGGCCACCAAATATATTTACAACAATAGTTTTATGCATTGTTTAGATTCACTCCTTAATATATTCTTTAATTTCAATTCCTAATTCCTTCATTAACCAACTTGAAACGATATGTCTGTGGCAGAAGTCAGAACTTTTCTCCCAACAGAGCAATACAGCATCTTTACCAAGTTCTTCATATACTTGTTGTGGATCTAATTTATCAAGAATTTCTTTTTGATATTGTTCAGTATAGAATTGTTTATCACCATCTTCTTTGTATCTCTTAAAGAACCAATAATTAGGGGCTAACTTTTTATATTCTCTACCTTTATACCAAGTTGGACATTTACCTGCAATTGATACAGCATTTTCACCTTTGTATTTTGCATAGTAGGATGTTTGCATTTTTAATATCTCCTTTTTATTTCTATGCTTTATTATTTGTCTTGTCTTTACCACCAAAACTTATACTAATCATTGCAGGAATTAACATTGCCCAAAGACAGTCTGCATCTTTTGTATAATAAATCCCAACTGAAGTTGCTATAGCTGTAGATACCCATGCCATTCCATAAGCTAAATATGCCATTTTTATTTACTCCTTTCTAAATCTAAATATCATGAAGGGTAAGAAACGAGTAGCTAACTCAATTTTTATTCTAATTTAAAACTTCTGCATATAACTTATATAATTCTGTCCTTACATTTTTTAACCGTTCAATAACTTTTGAGAACTTATTATCAAAACTATTATAATCTTGATATACATTTTCTTCATTTACGAAGTCTGGATTTTGAACATATGCTCCAAGATGATTTACCGAAAATTCGATGCTTCTTATTTCATTGAATAACTCTTCTGATTTTTGTCTGTTTAATGTTTTCATTATATTTTCTCCTTCTTTATTTTGCTTCGTCGTTTTCATCATTTATTACATTAACACTATTGGTTATTCCATTGTCTCCTAATATTTCATGAATATCATGTGCTATGTCTTTAGCATCTTCTTCAGAGTCTACATCTATATAAACCTCTAAAATAAAATACATATGCTTATTCCTTTCTTAAAATACGAGAAAATGTTTATTTTATTTTGCTCTAATAAGATTATACTTTAAGTAATAATCCATCAAAAATTGACCACAACTAGCTCCCACATCAAGACCTGGAGGGATATAATACTCATATTCAATATCATACTTATCAAAATATCTCTTAAATAAATTCAATTTTTCTTTTGAACTCGCATGAAATTCAATACTTGGTTTTTCATTATAGAATAAGAATTTAACTGGAATATCTCGATATTTTAAAAACTCACTCAATCTAATTGCATCTCGTTCAGTGTCGTTGACTCCATCAATTAAAGTGTAATGAATCTCAACTGAATTATTAGTAATTTTCTTATAATATTCTAATGCAACCAATGATGGTAAAATTGATAAGGAGTTAGGCATCCAATCTTTTCGTATAGAATCAATAGTGTAATGTAAAGATAGATGTATTTTTACTGGTAGTTTTTCTTTATGTATTTCATTGGTTAAGTTAAAGAAGTTAATCCATGCAAATTCAGGTAATGATGTTGCTATAGCAAATCTAATTAATGGAACTTTTGTGGTTTGATATTCATTTCTGAGTAATACCATACTATCTTTTATATATTTGTAGTTTAGTAGCGGTTCACCACATCCCATATAAGATATTAGTAATGATTTGGGATTAAGTGATAAATTTAAGTTATTATAGACATTATCTACTGCTTCTTTAATTTCTTGTGCTGTAAGATTTCTATTAATTAATTTATCTGTAGCATCAGTAATGTGGCAGAATTTACATTTCATTTTACAAGAAGTTTGTGAAGGAACACAGATAATATCTTTACCATCATTTTTATTTATGTATGATAATTCGATAATTAGATTATCTTGTGTCATGAATATGTATTTAATTGTGTTGTCAGTTTTGGAATGGATTTTTTCTAATAATTTCAAGTATTGTATCACTCCTTTGTGTTTGAGGTAGGAAAGGCAATTAAGCCCTTCCTTTATTTGTACTACCAATTCCTCCATCACGCTTTTCTCCTTCATAACTATCTCTATCTGCCAATAAGCATTTCTCAAAAATGAACTGACAAATTGCTTCACCTTTTTTAATTGACAAAACTTTTTCACCTTCATTTCTTAACTTAATCCAAATATGACCTTCATTTTTACTAAAGATATAATCAGCATCAATTACTGGAATAGTATTTGCAAATCTAAGATAATACTTAAACCCTAAACTACTTCTTGGATATGCTTTTAAAACTTCATCATTTTGCATATATGATTTAATACCTGTAGGTAGTTTAATTTCATCATTAGGTAGCAATTGAAATTCCAGTGTACTAAAAACATCATATCCAGCAGATAGTGCAGTTGCACGTTTTGGTAATTTGATTTCTTCGTGTATGTAGCAGTTATCGAGTGAATATTTATTTAATATTTCTTCTTTGATATCTTTGTCGTACTGCTCTTTTGAAATTCTTTCAAAACCTCTTATTTTCATTTATTAATTACCTCACTTTATTATTTATTTTATCTTAGCGTATGGGACATAAACCAGAAGAACATCCATCATTACCAATATCTAGTTCAACTTCTTCTTTTTCATATTTTGAAAGCAATGATGGAATAAATGGATTCATTTCCTTAACTCTTTTATTATATTCTTCTTCTGTAATTGTTTCATATGGCATTAAATGATAAAAACTATCACTTAAAGATAAGAATGACACTCCAATCACATCATCCCAATTGTCCCATAACCATTGTTCAACTTCATCCCATTCATTCTCTCTAACATGAATGGTAATGCTAGTATTATGTTGTACATAACATTCTTGAAACATTTTATATATTCCTAATTGTTCAATTGCAGATACATCATATTTAGTTTTTCCTTTAGGAGACTTTACAGGGAATTCAATTACTTTTGTATTTATACCATCATCAAAAACTGGATAACTTAATTCTTCACAAACTTTTACTAAAGGATCATCTGAATTAATTCTAATTCTTCTAATGTAGAATGGCGAGTGAGAATAATGTACTCCACTAGATACTCCGGGTAATAAACTCAAAGTTCCTTCTGGTTTCACGGTAGTAACCAATAATGGTTCTTTCATATTTAATTGAGATGAATATTTTTTTGATTCTTCTATGGCAACATCTTTGAGTTTTATCAATGTCTCTTTTTGTTCTTGTAAAGACATATTAGTTGCGTTAACCATATCCTGCCAACCAGTTAATGAGCAACCTAACAACCTATCTTCCTTTTGAACTAAATCCCATTCATGTAACTCTAAATCTACACAAGTCATTCTGTATCCTGCTCTTACGGCTAATTTTTGCGCTTCTAAAAGCATTTCTATATTTAATTTTCCATTAAAGACAAAGCTCATTACATTGGATGTAATTAAATTACATAGTCCTTTTGATTGCAATAAAACCTCAAAACAAGGGTTAAGTCCTTCAAAATTAACTCTTCGTTTGGATGCTGCTTCTGCATTAGCAAATGCTGGTTCTCCTGAATATCTCATTTTCTCTATTTGCCAATGCAATTTTTCTCTAGTTGGTTTTTCAGTATAAAAAATTGAATTATTACTCATTTTCCTATGAGATATTTCTTTATTTTCGATCCATTGTCCTTCTGATTGTATATATAAGTTATTTTTTGCATTTATTGATTCATCATCATCATGGTCAATAAGACCGTTCTCCGCTGTCCTTCTTACTCCACCAACAACCACGTTTTCACCAATTATATTAGCAATATCTAAACAATTTAACGTGCTTAATTTTTTATTTGAATCTTTAACTATAGTATGTATTTTTTTAAACATATTCTTTATACTTTCGTGTCCAGAAGCAGTTCCACCAAATGTTTTTAGTCTCTCTCCTTTTGGTCTAACATTATCATAATCCAAAACAATTAATTTAATATTTTCATAATAACTGTTGGTTAGTAATTCTAGATAATAATATAGTGCCTTACTCCAACCTTCTTTAGAATCACCCATAATTATAGTAGCAATATCTTTTTTAAATTTTAAAGAAGTGTAGTCTTCTCTACCATCTTTAGGTAAAGGATTGTATTCTTTATGTATAATATCAATATTATTTTTAATTTTAGGTAATTTATCTACATCTGCTTTTAAAACTCTTACTCCAACACCTGTTCCTACCATAAGCAAATAAAATAATTCTTCAAATGATTTAATACTATTAATAATAATGAAGGCACAATTGAAGTTGGAACAGGGATACTTATAAGCTACTTGTGTTCCTCCTACCCAAAATGTTCTACCTGATAAAAACTGCCTAAGATTATAAATATTATCATATAGTTTTTCTGCTTCTTCTTTAGAAGTTGGAACTAAACTGCAATTATATTCCACTGCTCTTTTTACAGTTTCCCACCAATATTCTCTTCTTTGTTCATCTGGAAGCCATCTACTATATGTACGATAATAAACAAAACTTCCTAATTGATTCATTGGTGAAGGTAAATGTTTATATTTGCTTATAAACTCTTCACTAAGAAGTCCTTTTACTTTGTTTTTGCGAACCTTATCTCTTTGATTGCGATAGATAATATATCTCTTTGCTACATCCTTTCTATTGCTTTCCATTAAAATATCTTCCACAAAATCTTGAATATTTTCAACTGAGTATACTTCTAATCCAATAGACTCAATTTTATTTGCAATATCATGACTTAGTTTAGTATCAATTCCTTCTTTTGTTTCAAGCATAGCTTTTTCAATTGCTCGAATGATACTATTTTTATCAAAGTCAACCAATGTGCTATTTCTTTTTTGTACTTTCAATTATGTATCCTCCAATATAATTATTTTAATATTTATTATTACATCCCATTATCCCATCAATATCTTCTTTTATCCTAAGAATTTAAGATAAAAACGCTAAACATAGATTGTCAAATTCTTCTCTAATACTTGAATCCATTTGAGTAGAAACGTAAATATCACATAAGATATTCCTAATTTCATTGTCTGTTTTTGAATTCTTTATTTCTAAAACTATTTGCTCTATATAATCCAATTACATCACCTCCCTTCATTTATTTCCAATGATTATTCTTCTTTAGAATATCAACAACCTCGTCAGCATAATCAACATCAACATTAATAACAAGATATTTATTTCCTGTGTTCTTATTGAATTTATATCTGCTGATTCTAATATTTTTAAGTATTCTAGCTAAATCAGTTCTATCTTGTTCTAAAGCATGTTTAACCATGTCTTCTTGTTTAATGACAATGTATTTATTAAAATCTGCACCACTTAAATTAACACTCAAATGTTTTATTCATCTTCTTTCTATTTTAAATAACCATTAATTCTTTTATTGTAAAGATATTCACCTAATGATGAACTTAATAAATTAGATAATATCCTTAACTCGTCTAATTGTTTAATGTTCAGAATAGGATAATTATTGAGTAACGGTTTCAGTTGTTCGACAATATATATTTCTCTGATTATGCATCACCTTCTTCTTTTGGAATTAAGTCACTAGTTTCTACTTTAATCATCCACTGATATTCATTACTTTCATCACAAATATTTTTAAATCTAAAGAATATAGGATTTATATGAGGTAAGTCTTTATATAAGTAACGTTTGCATTCATTAGATTTTTCACAAATATCATGAGAACATAAACCGAATGTTACCAAGTTTTAATCTTCAATCCTCTCATTTTTAATTTCTGATTCAAACCACTCTCTACCTAAAGCAATAAACAATTCTCTTTTATAATAACCAACTTTACCTGTATCTTGTTCAAAACAATGCATATAATTAATTTTGTCTGTATAATGATTTTCATATTCTTCTTTGGATATTTCTAACCACTCAGAACTATCCATAGCATCTGTTAAAATTTTAATATGTATCACCTCTTTTGATTTAGCAAGAATTTGATTAGTAGTGTTGATAAGATATGTGATCAAACTCTTGCTAATATTATGATAATTATTTTATGATTTGTGTTTAGGAATTATGATAGATTAACCAATCTTTTTGTAATATGTAGTAATATTGGTTAAATCACTTGTACTGAACATGAAGTTTGCTTTGTCTTGAGAATTGTATTCTTGTGAAGTGCAAGTAGTCCAAATTCCGTCGATGCGATTGATGATTTTTGTTGGATTCATTTTTTGTTTCACCTCCTTTCTATGTTTATATTATAGCATGTAGGGAATTTGATGTCAAGGAATTTTATTTATTGGTTTTATATAGTAACAATTCTTGCTTTAGGTTAACTATATCTTCTTCCCCATAAACTTTTATATACTCATTTTCATTATACAAGTTTCTATATTGCTTATAATATTTCATTTCTGCTTTAATTCTTTCAAATGTTGCTTCCTTAATAGAATCGAAATAACCTAAATGCTTTTGTTTATAATCCACTTGAATATAACTTCTCCACATATCTTTTACCTTACTCCAAGATACACCTATGAAACCAGAAGTATTAGTATTTGTTTTCAATCTATTCTTGCCATTGTCTAAACTACTCGCTGGTCTTAAATTTTGTTTTCGACAATCTTTTCTATTTCCGTCAATATGATCAAAATCTTTTTCATCATCTAGTCCCATTATTAATCTATGTAATAATATTCCAGTTTTCATATCTCCTTTGTAATACGTTGCTGTTACATATCCACTCCCCATCTCAGACCACTTATAAACTTTAATTTTATCAATTTCCTCAATGTCAATAGTTGCTCTGCACTTTTCTTTATTTTCCAAGTCATACAAAATAATTTCAGCATATGTATCGTATATAATTATCTCATTTAAATCTTTTCTAGTTCTATGCTTTATCATTCCATATAATTTTATTTGTTGATAATGTTTATTACATAGATACATATTCACTTCTTTACAAAAATGTATCTTAAATCCTGATTCCTTATCTTCTCCACAAACATCACACACTCTATTAATAAATGGTAATTTACTTCCTTTCTTCATTATATACCTCAAACATTTCACTTAAAAATGTATTTCGTGGTTTATTGTTTTCATCGTCTAAGCATACTTTAAAAGCCCTTGGTTCACTAATAAGCATACATTTCTTTCTTGCTCTAGTAATTGCGGTATACAATATTTTGCGATTTAACATTATAAAACTACTTGAATCAAAGACACAAATTACTGAGTGGAATTGAGATCCTTGAACACTATGAATTGTGTTAGCATATGATAATTCAATTTGGTCTAATTCACTATTAGTATAAATAACTTCTCTTTTACCATTTTCAAGAGTAAAACTTATAGTAAAACCATTTTTATCAATATCGGTTATATAACCTTCATCGCCATTAAAAACCATCTTATCCTTATCATAATTATTTTTCTTTTGCATAACTTTTGCACCAAGTTTAAAAATACATTGTTCTCCATCTTTCCACCTTGTCAAACTTTTTACCCCATAAGGGATCAATTTATCTTGTATGATCTTATTCAGTTCAGTAGCACTATTAATACATTTACGTTTTCTTGGAGTGATAATAACTGCTTCCTCTAAACCAACATCTTCTACAGATTTAAGATAGGCATCAACCGCCATATCCCTCATTTTTTCTTTATCTGTTTCAAATCTGTAAAACATATCTCTTAATTCTCCATGAACTATTTTCTTTTCTAATTTTTCTATTGGATTAATACCAACTCTTATTTTGTTAGCGTCCATTAATATACCACTTTTTTCGCCTTGCCTATGGACTTTAGTGAATTTATTAATACATAATTTACTTTTCAAAATATCTCTTGTAAAATCTCCTGATCCGATGGGTGGCAATTGTGCAAAGTCAAATATTAATACTAATTTACTATGTGGTCGTATTGCATTAATATAACTATTAATTAAAGACTTGTTAACTAAACTAACCTCGTCAAGTACATTAACATGATACTTCATTGGGAAATCCTTTTTAAACGCAAATCCTCCCTTTCCACCATCTCCATTATTTCCACCAAAACCTAGCATTCTATGCATTGTCATCGCTTGTTGTCCACCTGATGCTTCTTTCATTCTTTTAGCTGCCTTTGCCGATAAAGCAGATTGACCAACCTTAATTACTGAATGATCATCAATTACAGATATATCTCCATACAATCCTTGACATAATTCATTACTAGTAGAAAATTCATCGTTTCCCATTATATCTTCTGAATGTATTTGATTATATTCGCTACTTATAAATTTATCTTTTACTTTTGCTCTTGTAAGTAGGTCGAAGATTCCTTTAATTGATACTGATTTTCCGGCCCCTGCTGGAGCTGTAACTATTATTACGTTATGTTCATTAATACTTTTAATAGCATTTTTCTGTTCTAAAGTGAACTCAAAACCCAATTCTTTTTCAGTTTGTTTTATAGATTCATCCATTTCGTCTTCTGTAAAAGGTTCTATCATACTTTCTAAACTATCTAACCAAAATAAACTTTCAACAATATTTTTAGCTGTATTGTAGTATTTTAATAGGCCAATCTTCTCATCATAAATATAAAGCAACATTGGATCTTCAGTCTCTTGTTCAATAAAGTCTTTATAAATGTCAATACATTCTCTTAAATCCTTTCTCACATAACCAATCAAATCCCTTTTACTAATCCACGTATGACCTTCAGAACTTGCAATTTCTTTAAATATATAGAATAGAAATGCCTTTGTTCTTTGTAAACTTGATTTTAAATCAGGGTTTAATTTTAAGGCTAATTCATCTACTTTTTTAAACCCTAACCCATGAACAGATGTCAGTATATAAGGATTTTCCATTATTTTTTGTTTAAGCAATGATGGATTATCTTCAACTCCTAACATCTTTTTAATAGTATTAAATGTAACACCTAAAGGTCTTAATAAAACAACAATATCTTGAATAATGTAATTCTCTAATATTTTATCTTTAATTGGTTGAAATGTTTTATCTCCTATTCCTTTAAATTTTGAAGTATCAATATGTTTTCCAGTCATTACGTCTTCAATAATGTTTGGATAAGATTCTAGTATTATATCTGCTTGCCTTTTAGTACATAAAACCTCTAGAAATTTTCTTTGTTCATTTGGTGTTTTTGGTTGCTCACTAAAGACACTTTCAATAAAATAATCATATTTTTTATATTTCTTATTATATTTTAGTTTAGCGACAACCTTATAATCAGTTTCACAATATAATTCTTGCATATTTCCACTTAAACAACCTAAGTATCTAGTTTTATCTCTGTATATATAATCGTTAGTATATGGCAATTTACTATCTGTTGTAAACTCATATATACCAAAATTTCTTTGTTGATCGTAATATATTGAATATGTAATAGTTGCTACAAACTCATATATTTTGTCTAAATCAGGTTTCTTTTCTTCTAGTTCTTTAGATGATTCCAATTCTATCATTCTTTAATTTCTCTCCTATTCTTCCACTGTTCTAATGAAATTACTTCCTTCAGAACAACCTTACCTTCACTCTTTTTACCTAAAATAACTACAACCCTCCCTCTTACTAATTCATTTACATAGTCTTTAAATTGTGTGTGCCAACATATAACTTCGATTAAATCTCCATTTTGGTAAATATCTAAAAATGCAAATTGTTTCTTGTGTTTATCCATTTTTTTCTGTACACTTGCGATTACTCCAACTAAGACTGATTCTTTTCCTTCATCAACATCTTCAAAAGGAGTTATATATTTATTATATTTTTCCAATGGATTATATGTAATAAACATTGACATAATATCATATTCCCACATTTCTGGATTGCTCATATATTTTTCTTTTAGTTCTTGAACATGATTTTCATGCTTTACAATTTGTTCTTCGTCAAATAATATTTTACGTTTAGCATTATAATACTTCAACCTATCTTCTTTATTATCTGCTTCTATTCCCCATTGTTCTTTTAAAACCTTTTTAGTTGGTGGCGATATTACAGGAGTGTATTCTTTTGTTTCAAACAGAGATTCTATAAATTTCAATAAGAATTGCTCTCTGTTTTTTACACCAAATGCTCCAGCTTTAATAAGTGAAACAACAGATGGTTTATCAGGTTTTGATCTTGTGTAGAAATCTGTGAAGTTTTTAAAAGGATCTCTACCTCTTTCTTCTAATAATTTAGTTACAAAAACTTCTCCACAATCTTTAAGATTTTTAAGTCCAAAAAGTATAGAACCATCATCTACTGTAAAATTCTTTTCCGATTTATTAATATTTGGAGTTTTAACTTTTAAACCCATTCTCTGTGCTTCTGCTATATATTTACTAATTAGTTGATTATCATTACTATACGCATTAAGTAATGATGTCATAAATTCAGCAGGATAATATACTTTTAAATACATAGTGATATAGGCAATTATGGCATAACTAGCCGAATGCGATTTATTGAAGGCATAAGATCCAAATTTTACCATTTGATCCCAAATAATATCTACTTCTTTCTGTTGCCATCCTTTATTAATTAACCCTTCTTTCAAGAAAACTTCTTGTTCTTTCATTAAATCAATTTTCTTTTTACCACACGCACGGCGTAAATCGTCCACAGAAGGAACATTAGCCATTTTACCAACAGCCATCATTTGTTCTTGATACACTAATTGCCCGTATGTAACTTTAAGAATATCACTAAGACTATCGTTTACATATTTAATATCTTCTGGATGTTGTTTATTGTGGCAAAATGCATCAATGTAATCCATTGCTCCAGGTCTAAATAAAGCATTTGCAGCGATTAGATCCTCTATGCAGTCCACTTTCATTTTAGACAATACTTCTCTCATACTATACGAACTGAATTGAAATATCCCAGAAGTATTACCTAGTCTAAATTGTTCATAAACTTTATCATCATTAAAATTCAATCTTGCTGTCTCGATGAATTTAGAATCTTTGCCAATTAATTTTAATGTATCATAAATAGTTGTATTGGTTTTTAGCCCAAGGAAGTCAAATTTAATGAAACCTAAGTCTTCAACGTAATGCATATCATACATACACACATTTTCACCATCAATAACTGCCATACCCATTGCTTCTTCAAGTATCATATTTGATATTATTTTTCCAGAAGGATGACTTCCAAAACTTTTTGGTATCCCTTGAAGTTTAGCACCAATTTCAAACATTTCTTTAATTTGAAATTTACTATATTTATCAATCCATTTCTGATGTTTACCTTCTTCAATATACTCCGACAGTTTTGTGTCATCTGATAGTGTTTTAGAAATCTCATTGGTAGCAAAAAACGGCACTTCTAAAGACTTTCCAACATCTTTAATTGCTGTTTTTGCTTTCATATATGAGTAAAGCCCAATATTACAAACCTGACTATTTCCATACTTTCTTATACAATAATCAACTACATCTTGTCTAACAGTATGGCAAAAATCTATATCGATATCAGGAATGTGAGTATCTTTTGGATCTGGATTAAGAAATCTTTCAAATAATAAGTCATAATCTAATGGGTCAATATCATGAATCATCATAAAGTAAGCTACACTACTTCCTCCAGCAGAACCCCTTCCTTTAGGTGGTAAATATCCTTGTTCTTTATTATATATTAAAAAGTCATCAACAATTGCAAAGTAATCCAAGTATCCTTTTGCATCAATAACATCTAACTCGTATTTAATTCTTTCCTTTGCCTCTTGTTGCCTTTCTTGTGACTTTAAGTAATACTCTCTTTCTTTCCAACCTTCATTAACTCTTGATTCTATAAATTGTCTAATATTTTTATATTGAGGTGGTATATCAATTTCTGGAAATTTTATATTATAAAAATCCATCTCAACATTACATATATCAGCAATTAGGTTACTATTAATAACACCTTCATTAATAACTTCTTCTGGAAGATAGGACATTTTTTTATAAATATCATCAACCGTCTGTATGTAACAATCTCTATATGCTTCACCTATTTCATCAGGAGTTTTTTTACTATTCATAACTATTGATTTAAATCTACCATGTAATTCTAAATCTTCTTCGTTAAGCATATGAGCATCAGTTGTAATAATAATAGGAGTATTTGTTAGTATTGACATTTCTAATAATTCTTTATTACAAGTAATTTGGTCTTCGGTTTCATGACTTTGTAACTCTATATAGAAACTTTTAAAAATAGATTTCATTTTATTAATAAATTCAATTTTTTCTTCTCTGTTTATTTTATTTATTCTTCCATTTAAACAAGCTGTGCCAATTATTAAATCGTCTGCAAACGGTATTAACCAATCAATTTCAATTCTTGGTTTGTAGTAAAAGTTTTCTTCTTGAGTTGATCTTTTTACCACCTTATTGAGTTCTTTCATAGCATTATTATTTTTACATAATACAAGTAAGTGGTAGTATCTATTGTCCTTATCTTTATTTAAAGTGTCGGAAGTTTCATATACTTCTACACCGTAAATAGGTTTAATGTTATTCTTCTTTGCTTGTAAGAAAAACTCTGCCATGCCACCTAGAAACCCGTGGTCAGTAAGGGCTATGCTTTTCATACCCTTACTGACCGCATTTTTAATAATATCTGTAGGACTTGGTAAACCATCAAGTAAACTATAATATGAATGAACATGTAAATCTGTCCTATGTTCTGGTCTTGTCAAATTATCACTTCCTAGTTATTATTTATATCTTCTAAAACTTCCCATTCATCAACAAAAATTTGTCCGGTTAATTTCCCATTATACTCATTAATACTTGCTCTACCAACAATATTTAATATTACCTCATCTTTCCAGTCTACCATATTACTGTACATATCTTCATTGCTTTTAAATCTAATAAAATCAACCTCATCTGTCTCAATCTTTATGGTATTTTTACCTTCTCCCATTAGTTTAATATTTTGCGTACTTACTTTTACGTTTTCTATATAAATTAATGGTTCTTGGATATTTGTACTATATATGTATTTTAAGTCACAAATATCTTTTATAAACTCAAATGACATTTCTTCAAATGGAATTTTAAAATCTACACTATAAATCTTTTCAAATGTCTCATCTTTAAAGAATTCATTAAGTTTATTATCTATATCCTCTAAACAATGTTCTTTAATTTGTATTCCTGCTGCGTCTTGATGTCCTGCCACAAAAACAAATAATCCTGTTTTTTGTAATTTATCTTTAAAGTCTCCAGTATTTGCTCTCATACTCCCTCGAATTTCATTCTTTTCATTAATAGAATAAACGATTGAAGGTTTCTGATATTTTCCCAATAATGAATTTGCTAATAACCCAGACATGCCTTCCGATTCTTCTTTGTTTACTTTTACACATATTATTTTATTATCTAAGTTAATTTGGTCTTCAACAGGTTTAATTAGTTTTTCTGACAATCTCTTTCTTTTACCATTATAACTAACACACATTCGAGCAGATTGTTGGTGGATTGATTCTTCAATTTCTTCTCCTTTTTTACTACCCCTAGTAGGTTTATATATATAGATTTTATCAGTATCAATATTAGCAAATGATTTAAACATCATATCTTTATCTTCTATTTTTCCCAACCTATAAACAGAATTAATAAGTGGTGCAATATAAAATGCTATAGAGATTGGATTTATTTCTCCTTTTAACGAAAAATCCTGTGCTTCTATTAATGCTTTTAATGCAGGACTTTTTATATTACTTAGTCCTTTACGAACATAATATTGTACTTCTAAATCTTTCGTGTCCATATAATCTGCTAGTAAACCAGTTGCGACTAAATCTAAATAATTATCAGCTTTATCTTCCCATAATTCTTCATCGAGTGCTTTGCAGAACTTATATGTCATTCCAACACCTGATAGGTTAGTAGATATTTTAGATAATTGATTGTTTACAACAATAGCATTTGCACTATAATCTTTTACACTATGATGGTCAAGGATGATAATATCAATCCCCATGTCCTTAACTATTTTGTGTTCTTTAAACTGTTCGCTTGAAGCATCTGGAAGAATTAATAATTGAATTGTAGGGAGTATATTTTTCAAATCATCCAACATAATGCCATGTGTTTTTTTAATATGATTTTGGAAAAATAGATTAGCATTTGGGTATACACTTTTTATGTAATTGTATAGTAAAGATGCTGATGTACATCCATCCATATCTTGATCGACCACAATTAATATATTAGATTCTTTTTCTAGGTGTTCTAACAGACATTTTACTGCAATATCCATATTCTTAAAATCTAACGGATTTGTAACTACACTGTCATCAATATTTAAAAACTTTTCAATGTCTTTTATCCCTCTATTGTTAAGTATTTCGCACAATAAGTTTGACGCATTATAATTATTTTTTCCAATAATTTTATGTTTCATTTATTTCAATCCTCTCAGAATTCTTTTATTTTCATATAATTGTCTGAATTTTTCTTTATTATCGGTTGGTGATTCTTTTTCTCCTAATATTTCATCCTCATCAATTAAACAATAAATTATTTGATTTTCTATAAATTTATTACATTCTTTTTCATAATGTTCTTTATTAAATTTACCATTCTTAAACATAACATCTTTATCGTAAGCTAAAATCAAATCTACCCCTAAATGTGTTAGTTTCTTTGCTTGATATTTTGATATTGTATGTGAACCAATACTTACAGCATTTCTTATCCCATACGACCATAGTTGGGTTGTTGCTTTTTCTGATTCACATATTACTACAAAACCTTCTCTTTTTATGTATGGCATAGTCCTATTTAAACCGTATAATATTTTAGACTTAGCACATGGAACTAAATAAAAATACTTACTTTCCCATTCTTCTAATTCTTCTGATGTCTTATATAACCTTGCCTTTACTCCAACTAATGTATTTAATTCATCCCGAATAGGTATAGTGATAGAATGTGTCTCTAAATCATAACCAAAACCAAAATCAATTTGTGTCTGTAAGTCTATATTGTCTTGTAAGAATAACTTATTAGCATAGTTTCCATAATATCGTAAAATATCTTCATTAATAGGTTTTAAATTTACTACTTCATCTTCATCACTCTTATTAAAACCATTTTTTTGTTCGTAAATATAATCTAAAAACTTAATCATTTCTGTTTTATTTTTTGGTTCTTCATAGTAATTATACGCACAAATATCACATATCCATTTTATACTTTGTGAAAAATATAGTTTTTTCACAAAAGAAGTAAGTGAGATTATATTCGTATAACCATATTTGTCTGATATATCTCTAGTATAAGCATTTACCCAAAGATTATCTTTGTAAATTACAGCACTCTTGGTACTATCACCATCTGGAAATCCACAAGTAAAATATTCTCCTTTATCATTAATATGGTGCATACCAAGATTTTTAAGTATCTTTTCTATATCATTATTTTCAATAATCTTACTAAATAATTCTTTTACCTCCATAACTTTATGCTCCTAGTCTTTGTTTAGGTTTTGAATCACTATTCCTATTCCCCTTTTTTACTAATAATCCAACTTCAATCCATGTATTTCTATCTAAATCAACCTCACATACCGTAACCTTTCCTTTCCCACCAGTTCTGCTTTTAGCAAACCTATGACCATAATACGTCTTGTTTATGTCTAAAGGTATTTCTCCTCCCCAATCATCTATTATGGAATATTTGTCATAATCATCTCTAAACAATCTCTTACCTAATACTAAATAGTCTAATACATGAAATATTTGTTTACAATTAGCTAAATTCATACTGTTTAAATCAAATACTTCTAAATATACTGAATCATCAGTAAGTTGAAAATTGGCATAAATTCCAATCATTAATTCTTTCGCTAATTCTTCAAGTCTTGTGGCAGTTTGTTTTATAGTTTCCCATGCGTCTGTTCTGTAACCTTTCAATGTATCATACATAACATATTCTACATTTTTAGATAATACGTGTTTGCGAATTTCCATTTCTATATCATAATCAGCATACTCTCTCATTTCTTTAAAATATATCTTAGTATTTTGTTCAATCCATTCTGCAACTATAAGGGTATTTCTATATTCTGTTGATTCATTAAATAGTTTCTGTTCAAATTCATCCTCTGTTAGTAATGGTTCTTCATTTTCATTAATTTCTCTGATTATAAATTGACCAGTTGTGTCACTTCTATATCTTCCAAGTACAATTTCTTCTTCTGTTTTATTCAGATCAAAATCAAAATGTAATTTATGTATTGGGTCATTAATAACAGTGACAATTTTACAAGCTTCAATATCCTCTTCAGACATCTCATTAGTCATAATAAGTACAGCTTTTTTCTCCACTAAGGATATATGTGTCGCAAGTGCCACCATTTTTCTTGATTTACCTTCATTGGACAACATACCCTCTACAATTAATTTACCTTTACGGAAACCCCTAAAGAATAAATTCCAACAATTCCAAGGAAATGTAATGCCAAAACTAGGTTTTTTAATCCATTGTTTAATTCTTTTTACAGACTGTCTTCCTAGAATAATACTTTCTTCTCCACCACTAATTACAGTATTAATAGTATCAGCTTTTGCTTTAATCATCTTGTAAATGTCATTTGCAGAGAATTTTTCAAAGTTTTTATGTTCAAGGATTTTCTGAACGGGAAAACCGCCTCGTTCGTACTCTCTTACAAGAGAAAATTTCTTTACAATATTGAAGTAATTTTTAAAATCATCAACAGTTGATAGTTCTTTCATTTTTTCTATTGTTTTATATCCACCATACTCTTTGTATTGAGCATTTCTTTTCTTATCCTGAGACATATAGATATTAATATTATTTTCTGTAAATTCTTGTGAAAAAGATTGAAACATCATATCGAAACAATCATAGAAAAATTTACAAGAACTATCATAAAAATCATATTTAGGACGCATTACATGCCCATACTCAACATAAATATCAGGATTTTTGTATATGGCTCCCACTAAAAGCGTTTCATTTTGAATATTATTATTTTTTATTTCATCCAATTAAGCAACACCAACTCTCTAAAAGACTTCATCTAAAATATCCGATATATTTATTTCTTCATTACTATTAATTTGATTATTCTTTCTTTGTAATGAAGAAATTGTATTAATTTGAATATCGCTTTTAGACATCATATCGTCCTTAATTATCTTTTTCTCTATTTCTTCTGTCTTTTGCTTTTGTTTCCATTTTAAATATTCATCATAATTATTAATTACAATCGCAAGGTCATAATCAATTCTCCTTAATAAATCTATTTTCTTACCTTTCCTTTCGTTATTATTATTGACTTTATCAAGATATGTTTTCATTTTCTTAAAAATTTGCAATAAATCGTAATATGAGATAGGTGCATTTATACGCATAGCAAATGTTCCATCATTAATCTGTTTTATTTTCTGAAAAAATAATACTGGGAGTACAGTTAAGTTATAATTATCATATATCCAATATGTAAGTCTATCTCTATCAATTAAACTATTTACATAATCTGATTCAATAGTTTTAATAACCATCTCATCAGCAAGTTCTTTTGCCTCATTGAATGCCAATGATTTCTTTTCTGTTTGAAATTTAACAAAACAATCGTAATGATAATATGATTGTTGATAATAAATAAATTTTCCTGTTTCTAATTTAATAGTTTTAGTTTTTGGTTTATCGCATATTTTGCATTTTCTCAATATCTCTTTCAATATTATATCACTCCAATATTTTACTCAAATGAGGAATGATCAAAAACCATTCCTCATTTTTACTATTTTAACTTTAATTCTTTGTCATAATATCATATATTTTTTGAAGTGTCTCAATTGACAAATCAGAAGTAAATTGAATTGGTAGTCCCACATTTTCTAATAATGGCTTCATTGCTTTACGTTTTGTAGGAGGCATAGATTCTTTAAGCTTCTCAATAGTTTTAATTAAAGACTCTACTGTGACATTAGAATTATCTGTGACTGTAGTATTTTGATTTGTATTATTAGGAGTATCGGCATATCCAGCAATTTCTTTATAAGTTTCTTCATTCTTCTTAACTGTATCACTAACTTTGCCTTGAGACATTCCTACATTCTTACCTCTATTTTTATTACTATCAATCACATCTTGCCATAATGCTACTGATGGATTTTTAACAATTTCATTAGGTTTATATTTACCTGTTCTATCTTTCTGCTCAATTACAGCGTAAATTTCACCATCTGCATCTGCCATATTATGAATAACTGTAAATACTTCATACTGGATAAAGTCCCATGCTTCTGGAACTTCATATCCCATATATGTAAGAACCATTTCTCCTTTATTATTTTTAACCATTTCTTTCTTGTCTTTTGCTCTACCTGTAATAGCAACATATTTATCTGTGTTTGTGATAAGATTACGAACAAGCGATTTACCACTTGATTTAATCTTATTATGATCTTTAAATTCAAGACCAGCAGTACCAACCATAACTTCTTTTTCATCTGAAGTTTTACCTTGTAATTCTGCTCTAATAGATGCTCTTTTTTCAGAAAGATTGATTGCTGCATCCGAAACATTATCTGCTACAACAGTAATACCATCAATTACAATAGCATCAGCAATAAATTGATTACCATCACCATCTAATACAACTTCCTCAGTTTCAATACCATCTTCATCTAAATGATATAATGGTTCATTATTGATAACTTTATCGCAATAATATCTAATCTCTGAAAGGGCAGATGTGTAAACTAGATAAATATTTTCTAGGTTTACACCCTCTTCTTCTAATCTATCTAATCCAAAACCATCAATACTTCCTGTTTCACAGTCAATATATAGTACACGTAAAGGTTTGCCATCTTTATTCATTTTCGCAAAGTCTGCTACACAATTGCTTTTACGTACACCATGTTTACCATAAACAAAATACTTTAATCCTTTTTCCACATTACTTCCAGTTCTTGCTCTTGCCATATTATTAAATCCAACCCTTCAATTTTTAATTTATTTTGTATGGGTAGCATTATTTTACTACCCATACTTCTCTATACTACTTGCAATTATCTATTTATTGAATATTACCATTCCATTTCTGGATCTTCTCCATCTGTACTACTTTCTTCATTTCCTCCCCAACTTTGATTATCACTACCAAATTCGTCCTGTGCTTTGAAAGCCTTAATTACAATTTCTTCAGTATAAGTTTTAGTGTCAATATCTTTTGTGTCAATTCCACTAATTTCAAACTCAAATTTACGAGGGCTTCCAACTTGATTAAATGGATCTGCTTCTCCACCCCAATCTTCTGGATTATTATTTTCTACCTCTTGTGCATTGCGTTTATTATTAATGACTCCGTGAATTGAAATTCTATTATAAGGTTTTAGATGTTTCCTAAAATTAGATGCTAAAACTTTATTTCTAATTACAAATTCAATGTCTTCAAGTGTTTTGTATGTAACAATTTTAGCTTTTACCATCCATCTTGGGTCGTCTGTGTCAGGTTTATTGTCTTTAGTTGCTTGAGCAATTTCCATAAATAAACATTTTTGTTTAAAATGATTTTCTTCTTTAAAGTCATCTTTAGAAAAGTCCACAACCGAATTATAAATCTTTTTAATGTTTAATTTTTTGAATCTATTTTTACCATTTTCTCCTTCCATTGAACTAAATTCTAAATCACCAACTACTAATACAGGCATATCGTCAGTTAGTTTTTTAGAAAGATACTCAGCAGCATCATAGTCCCATACACTCTTATTAATGTTTTTATTTTTTTCATCTTTGTCTAATCCAATAATTACACCAATTGGTTCAAAACCTTCTTCTTTAAAGTTTTTGCGCTGTCCCCAAGAAATCTTTTTACTAGTTCCTTGTTCTCCTTTTACTTCTGATTTCTTATAAAACCACGCATCTTCTTTTTCTGAGTCAGAAATTTGAACATAAACTTCATTATCTTCTGATGTTTTAAGACCAAAATTTACTGTATTTCTTTCAAACCCATTTTTTTGTGGTTTTTGTTTAAAAAAACTCTCACCTTTTTTAGTTCCAGTAACTAATCCTCTAGCTTTAAATTGCCCTTCTGTTAGTGGTAGGCCGTGTTCTCCAAGTTTAATCTTTGCCATATGTATTAATTCCTTCTTTCAATATTTTTATTTTATTATTCTATTCACATGATCTATTAAAATATATTGAAGAAGGAGGTGGTTTACAAATCTTTATGGGAATTCTTCGCTTTCCTTTTGTCTTCAACCAATCAGTCCTTTCTCTAAAATATTATTTATTTCTTAACCACTTAATAAGTATAACATAATACACAAATCATGTCAAACTTTATTTTTACATTTATATCACTAAATTATGGCTTAAAATTTTGATTTCATTCCCTTTGTCAAACCATCAAACCCTACTATAGCTTTATTCTCAGTTTTATACTTTTGAACATTGTGTTGCATATTTGCTAAGTCCATTAATCAATTCTCTAAATTGCGACGAATCTTTATTAGATGAGTGAATTGTGATATTAATTGTGATATTTTGAACAGTATTTTCAACCTTTGATTCTTCTTCTAAATCTTCTTTCTCAATCTCTTCAACCCAATCCCACTCTTTAGGTTCTCTATTACATAACACTTGTGATAAAACTTCCACATAACTTGCATATTGTTTAATAGCAATAATATCATAATTACTATCATCACAATGTTCTAAGTCGTTACATGTGTCATTAAAAAATACTGTTCCTTCAGTATACCCTGCATTAATATCTTCTACATCGTAAAAACTAAGTCGTTTTCATGATCTGGCAACAATATATAAAGTTTTTCGTCTCTCATTTTGAAAAGCATTGAACTATTCAATTGTGATTTTTTAATTTTAACTTTCCTACTTTCATTATTATTTTCTTCTATGTATGGTTCAAAATCTTCTGGCAAGAAATAATCTCCACCATTCGATCCTTCTATGGAATCTAAAACAATATAATTAGGATGAATTATTGATACAAATAAATATGGTTGCTTTATCTTTTTTGCATGTTCCCAATTAACACTACTTGATAAATCACCACAATAACTTTTCGAATGTGGAATAACCATCATTCCCAGTCTAATATCTTCTCTTTTCATTATTAATTAACTCCTCTCTGCTACAACAAACAAATCTCCACAATCTTCCTTATGAATCCAATATAACTCATCACCATCCAAATGAACTTGAATACGATAATGTAATGCAGTTTCTTCCATAATAACTCTATAAGTATCTTTCTTGAATAATTTAAAATCTTTTAAGAATCTCACTTTTCTTATTTTTATCACCTCCTTAAATCACACTAATTAACTGTTTGAAATTATTTATATTAAATATATAAACCTTCAGCACATATATTAATTTGCTCATTCAATCTTTTCTTAATTTGTCTTTCAATATTATCAATTGTTAAAGTATTAAGAATATTAATCATTTCGTTTATCTTAGAAATTATTTCTTCATTACTTGCATTGTCATTAAGACTAGATATTGTTTTACTCATTGTTTTCACCTCCCTTTTGTTCACCAATCAATCTAAACTTTTATTCTGCTACATTGATTAAATTTGAATACCAAGCCCATGCTCCACCATCAATATCTAATTCATATTTTTCATTTTCGATAAGTATTTTTGTAATTATTGCTTCTTTACCTGCATGCTCTACCATATCCCAAACAATATCATGCTCTGCTCCTCTAAGTTCTTCAAGATTATCAACAATTAAAACTTTGGTTCCAACTTCCATTAATTATCCCCTTCTTTCTTAATTATAGTTTTATTTATTACTTATATAGCAATCAAACTCATTCCTAATCATCGAATCAATTTGAGTAGTCACATATACTTGATACAAAATATTTTTAATATCAGTATCACATTTTGCTTCTTTAATTTCATTAACCATAAGATCAATAAAATGTTTTTCAGGATGTTTTAGTATTGGTTTAATAGGTTGTTTAAACTGACTATATGTAAGGTTATTATTTGAGTAAGCAACGCCCTCTGATCTACCAACTACTAAATCTGCCATTCTCTCACCTCGATTCATTATTTATTTCACATAACTAACCACATACTTAGTATAACATTTTCACAACCATATGTCAAATTTATTTTTATATTTGATAAAATTATTCATTTTTCTAACCACATAAAAATATCCTTTTATTGGATTATTTGATTTTAGAAACCCTTATGTAGCAAGGGTTACAGGGTTTTACTTTTATGGATTTGTTATAATTTCCTTAACAATTTGAGGTATTTTATCAATTGAATGTTTAGATGAATTATTCAAAAATTAAATCCTTAAAAATAGTTGTTTCTCCACCATCTTTAGAAATATTATTTTTCAGTTCATCTAGTGAATCACTTTTATAAAAATATCCTTGTCCGTCTAATCTTATTAAAACATAAATATGATGACCTACATTAATAAAATTAGGCAATGCAGAAACTATATACCACTGACCTGTATAATCACTATAAGCATAGTTTCCAATTTGCATATCTTCTGTGTTAATTTTGTTAATTCCGTACATTTTTTATCTACTTCCTTTCGTGGGAAGGGGAGAATTATCTCCCCATATCCTATTATTACTTTTTAGATTTAACACCAGAAGATAATTTATTCAATTTCTCTTCTAATTTCTTAGCATCATTTAATACTAAACTCATAGATTGCTCATCTGAAAATCCTACATTAACATAAGCATCATATTGATTCTTTTTAGCAATTGCAGTAGTGCTAAAATATTCAGTATTATTCGCATAATCTTTATAGATATTAAATAACTCTTCTGCAATTCCATATAATAAAGGTTTGTATTGATCTACTAATTCACTTACCATTGGTTTAGCTAATTTAGGATTTGACATTACCATTTCGATTAATTTATTAAACATTATATATTCCTTCTTTCTTTTTATGTTATATTTATTTTGATACATATTTAATTATTTCCCTGCATCTGCCATTGGCAAACTAATAATTTGATTGCCGCCTACAACTTGAGGATATGCTCCATTCCATTTCAATACAGATTGATATTTAACAAGTGTATCAGTTAAAGATGCTTGTAATAGATTATTAGCTTCTGCTTCACCTTTTGCCTTAATGACTGCTGCATCAGCTACCCCTTGAGCATCTACTCTTGCTTTGTTTGCTGTAACTGTAGATTGTGATAGTTCAATTTCCATTTGTTGAAGTTTTTGTTGGGCATCTACTTTTGCTTGAATTGCTTTCATAGTGTCTGCATCAGGACGAATTTCTCCAAAACTAAATGTCTCAACTTCTAGTCCAAATGGAGTTAATTCTTTGATTAATATATCATGGATTTTATTTTGAATCTCTGAACGCTTATTGCCGTACAAATCAAGAACACTATAACTAGATGTAACTGATTGAGAAGCTGTTTTCACTTGTTGTTTAAGGTAACCTGATTGGATGGATTCGATGTCTGCGCCTTTGAAACGATTAAATATTGCAGGTAATTTTTCTACATTTACATGATATGTAAAATAAGCATCTACATTAACTGGTTTACCTTCCATTGTAGAAGTATTGTAGGAATCATCGTTAGGTGAGCCTTCTGTTTTAGCTTGTGTCAACCATACTGTTTCTGTAGAAATTGGATATTCTCTTACACTCTTCCAAGGTGCTACAATATGCCATCCTTGACTTAATGTAATATCTTCTAGACCACCAGATACATTATATACAATTCCTGCATGTCCTGGATTAATTTTTGTAGTAGATGCCCCAAATCCTGCAAGCAAAACAACTGCCGATACTCCAACTGTAATTAAACCTTTAGTGAATTTATTCATTTTAAAATTACTCATATCAATATTAATATTATTTCTCATTATTTTTAATCTCCTCTTTAATTTTATTTTCTACTTGTTCAACTTTCTGACCTATTTTTGAGTATAATGGTATTGCTAAAAATAGTAGTAATACCACTATAGCAAGAATGAATATTACAAACATATATATCATCACCTCCCTTCAAATAACATAAAACTTGTTTTTGGTTTGATTATTCTACTTCCTTTTCCATAATTTCAACGGTTAATTCTTCTTCACTTGTCCATTCTCCACATTCTTTACACTGATATTTATATTCTTCTAAATTAATTTGACTCCATTCTAAACCAAAGCAGTTTGGGCATGATAACATAATTACTGATGACATTTAAATTCCTCCTTTCCAACCCTTTAAAAACTACATTTGCTATGGTGCTAATCACACCCACAGCTACAATCACAACTTCCAGAATCATAGTTACCACCAGAGTCATAAGAACTACTAGAATCATATGAACTACCATGAGAACTACTTCCATAGTCATGTGAGTCATGATAGCTGTGACTGCGATGTGTATGACTATCAGCAATACTATCTATTGCATCGACCATTATTACAGTGTTTAACAGACTTAAATCGTCATCATATGTATTATGACTACGAACAGTATTTAAACTTCTTGGATGCGTTAAATTTTGCTTTACATTTGATGTAGTGATTGGTGCTTTTGTAACATTGGCACTGACTTTAGCAAATTGAATTCTTTCTTGCGCAGGTCTGGTGTGTGGAACGACAATCTCTTTCTCAACTTTCTTATTTTTGTTTTTATAATAAATTAGTAACCCTCCTGTGCCTATAACCATTATACTTGATATTGCAATTGTAGATATTAACATTAATAAACACTCCTTTTTTATTTACAGTATAAATTATTAGACAATATTTATTTCAGACTTTTTTAAAGTCCATTTCTTATCATTAATTGCATTTAATATTTCACTTTCTGTATAATCACGATCAACGATACTTCCTAAAGTATGACCACTTAATGAAATTAATTTATAGTTAGTATTTTTTACAATTAAATATTTATCTCCGTTTCCTCCATAAACAACCTCAATCACAAATGGCATAGGAGGCAGTTCAGTAAATCTTTTAGCTTGATCTGAATTAATTTTTAAAGTATATTCTTTCAACTTTATTCCTTCTTTCCTTAATTTGTTTCACTTCAAATCTTAATTTGCTTTGTTTTCATTTAATTCACAAATCCCAATTCCAGTATTATCTGATATAATAAGATATTTTCTATTAGTTTCGATGTCTTTATAAATGGTTAAATGTCTTTGTTCATATATTGCTTCAAATCTCTGATTAGTATTTTCTTTTATCTGTGTATTTGAAGTTTGTTGAGTCCCACACCCTCCTATAAATATTCCGATTGCTAATATTATAACCAATTGAATTTTTTTCATTTTTATCTCCTTGCCAACCCAATAAATGAGCCATTTGTTAGTATTCTACATATATCCATTCCTACTTCCCCATATACTTTCTTCGTCTCTTTTGTGCCTTATAAACACAATCAATTATGTATCCTCTTATATCTTGTTCTTTTGCTTTAGTTTTTCTTACTACTTCCTTATCTGCTTCTTGTTTAAGATATGCAATGATCTTTTCAGCCATTAAACTACCTCAATATAATAAACACTATTATTAGTATAAATTATATATTGATTCTCATGAATATCAACATTAGTCACCCTTGAAGTAGTGATAGCACCTTTACTTATGAGATTGTAGAGGAGGAATCTGCCAATTGAATAAAATAATGATACTTAAAGCCAACAGTCCTGCAATACATAAATTAGGAAACATAGGCAGAAATATTGATGATAAAATTAGAATCCATTCAGAAGATGATATACATTACATAGGAAGTTTCGAAGAAGGTTTTGGATTCAAAATATATCACCACTAAACTCTTTTTCGATTATGGTTTCTTTATTTTTAAAGAATAAATTATATTGAATTTTAATTAAACTAGCAATATATGTTGCTTCGATATTCAATTCATAAATCTTATACTTCATATTTATCCTCCTTATTTTACTCAATTAAAATGAAACATTCATACTATTCAAAATCCCAAGATTCATCATCGTCTTCAATTTCTTTATTTAATTTGTCACCTTTCAGTCCATACAACCTATCATTTAACTCATCACTCCACTTAATCATAAGCTCATAATCTGTTTCTTCAAATATACTTCTTTCATATAATGCTTTACATAAATCTTGAACTCTTTTCAATTCATAGATATTCTTTGGCATTACTCCTAATGGTGGTTTAGGTTTTTGAATATGTTCATATGTATCTGAATTTGTAAATTCAACAACTGGAATACCAATTGTTTCTTTGAAAACCTTTATATTGCCAAATTCCATTCCACTTTTACCACAACAACGATAAGATGTTTCTGTTCTGTATTCGTCCCATTCATTATTATCTAGTAAATCTTTATCTGAACACCATTTTATACCTAACTTGTCACAATAATTTAGGAATCTATTTGCTAATTCTTCGGTTCTGCAATTAACAGCAAAATCACCCTTGATGAAGTTATTTATATTTTCTTTGATATTGAATTGCCCCATTATTTATCATCCTTTCAATTTTAAATACGATAAATCTAATTTTTCGAGGGATTACTTCTTAGAACATACAGACCACTTACCATGTTCAATCATTCTTTGATTCAATATTACTGTTGCATTATTTTTAGAGAAATCAAATTCCCAAGTTGAAAAATTGATTCTACATTCAATTTTATATCCTAACGCGAATTTATGTAATGCTGTACTTAAATCTGTGTCTATATAATTTTCCTTTTTGTTAATTAATATATCTTTTTGCGCTTTTAGTTTTTCATATGATTCCATTTTTAAATCTTCCCTTTCTAAGTTAAAATCGACTACTTATATGATTCTGCGAAAACTTTTTAAGTATTCTCTTTCTTCTTTGAAATCTACTTGCTCATTATTATTGCTCTTTAATACTCTAAAAATATATTCACCTTTTCCGTCTATCCTACTCCAACTAAGCAATCTAAAAATAGCATCATAATTTTTAAACTCATCTATGTTGGTAATAGTCACATAAAGTATATTTCCTGCTTTTAATCCATAAAACAGTTCAGCATTTAAAGATAAATCCAACCCTAAAATACTTTCTTCAGGAATATTTATAAACTCGAATTTGTTTTCTATTGAACTTTCGCCAACTGCAAATTCCATGTATTTTTTGAGTTTAAATACTCTTACTTCTTCCATAGTTATATATCTCCTCTTTCTCTTATTAATTATTTTAAACCTCTACAGCATCACAAGACACTCTCCATACTTTTCGTCCACCACGAGTTACTTCTTTAAGTCCTTTATAGTGTTCACAAGTAGGCACACCCCAAATATAATGAGAATTTATACAGTTGCATACTTTAACCTTTTCTTTAATATTCATATTAGCGAATTGTTCTTGTTGTCCAATTTCTCTTTTTATAGGACATTCATCTAGATAGACACTAGCCGATATTCCACCAACATTTGATACACAACAACTAGCAGGTTCAATTTCTTGTCCTTTGATAGCACTTTTTATAAGTTTAATTTGTTCTGGTGTAAAACCATTTCCGGTTGATTTAGATGGTGGGAAAACAACCCATATTTTATCATTGATTTTTGTTGTCATTACATAACCTTTCTTTTTAAAGAATTCTGAAGACTGATCAATGATTTCAACTTTATCCCCTTCTCTGTATTTCATATGTATTTATCCTCCTATTCAATATCTCTTTGCATAACTCCATAGAATTCATTTTCAATTTTCATACCAACAAGACTCGATGCCTTATGACAATATTGACAACGATAAATTCCTTTTGTCCCTGTTTCTGACCAATCATCGTATGCTCCACAATTTGAGCAAACACAAATTAATTTCATATGTGTTCTCACCAATCTCTTTCCTATTCTAAAATAAAACTATTAAAATTTACATCCCATTTATCACAACACTCTTCACAATTAATTATTTTACAATCCTTGCATGTTATTAAACTTACTTCATTATATTTTAATGTATCATTCATGTATTTTTGTGCTTCTTCTAATGTCATTTTATATTCTTCAGCAAGTTCTTTAACTACCATATCATCTATTAGATAACCTTTCATATTCAACCTCCTTCCTATTCCCCTTAAAAGAAATATTTTAATCTAAATAAATTATATTTAACTCTTCGCATGTGCTCCGTGATTAAACATCAATATAATAGTCATAACCACAAAATAAAGTATAATCCACTTCACAATTATTCCCTCCTCAACTCTTCTTTTTGCTTGTACTAGGCTTAGATTTAACTGTAGGTGATTTATTTAATACCAACAGATGGTTTTGTCACATTAGAAGTGCTTGTAGATGTCTTAGATTTGACTTTCTTATGCTTACTTTCACCCAAATCATCAAGATCCAAAACCTCATCTTCAAACCAACTCATTTC